>Faulkner_p2__coassemble_5768_pt1 | contig 4040 bp, 5 predicted proteins | sample Faulkner_p2__metabat2_low_PE_003 | metagenome-assembled genome bin Faulkner_p2 | reverse complement strand
ATGGCAATTTTAGCTTTTAGTCTTTCTACTTTAAAAATATAATATATAAAATTAATGTATTTTATATTATATTTTTCAAATATTTACTTTAAAAATCATTTTTTTGCTTTTTTTATATCTTAAAATATGGTATTATATATAAAATAAATATAATATAGGAGGTTTTTAGTATATGGCTGAATACAAAAGTTTAGAAATTTTATATTTCAACAGACAAAATGTACTTGAAGAATATAATTTAAGATTTAACAGTTGTTGTACCTACCATACAGAATTAAAAATTTATCCGATACAAAGAGGGGAAAGAGTATTAAGAGAAGAGTATCCTTTATTCTATTTACCAATAGCTGAAATTAACCTTCTTCAGGAAAAAATATTTTTAAACAGCAAAGAGATTCTATCTCTTGATTCAAAACTTCCTCCAGTTGCCAAAATAGCTTGTATTGAAGATATTATGACTAACGAAATTACTAAAACCAATGGAATTGAAGGTGTCCATTCTACTAAAAAAGAAATATATGAAAGTATGGATTCTAAAAAAGTGACTCGTCATTCTGGAATTATTAATAAGTACAAACAAATTATTGAAGGTATGATAGATAATATCACTTCACCTGAGGAAATAAGAAAAATGTATGATGATATATTTTCAGAAGATATTTTAAAAAATCCTGAAAATAAATTAGATGGTACTTTATTTAGAAAGGATAGAATAAATATTTCAAATGGTACAAACTATATACATAGTGGTGATCCTTCAGAAGAAATCATTATAAAACATCTTAATGAATTGATCGCTTTTATGAATAAAAAAGATATTCCTTCTTTAGTTAAAGCCTCTATTGTCCATTATTACTTTGAATATATCCATCCATTTTATGATGGAAATGGAAGATTTGGAAGATTTTTATTTTCTATGTATCTAGCAAGAAAAGTTGATATTTATACAGGTTTATCCCTTTCATATGCTATCTTTGGGGATAAAAGAGAATATTCAGATTTGTTCTTAAATACATCTAAATTAAGAAATTATGGGGATTTAACACTTTTTGTTTTAGGTATGTTAAAGTTTATCATTGCAGGTCAAGAAAGTATTATAAAAATGCTTAAAAATAAAATTTTAAAACTTAATTATGCTAGCAGTTACTTAGACGGAATTGAGAAGAAATATAAACTTTCTGAAACTGAAGTTAATATAATATTTATTTATATTCAAAACTATATCTTTGCAAAAGAAAAGCCTTTATTAGATAAAGAGTTTTTAAAATATTTCACAGAGTTTAAACATATCAACACTTTAAGAAAACGTTTAAATCATTTAACAGATTTAGGGTTAATTACCTTAATTTCTAAAAAACCATTAATAAGAACTATTAATGATGATATTAAAGAAATTTTAGATTAATAAAAATTAGGAGGTATATTATGGGAGCAGAGGCAAGTAAAATTTCAGTTGTTTTATGGGAAAAAATCGAACCTAGCAAAGCAATGGGAAAATTTGGAGATATGTTAGCAGAAGGAGAGTTTGTAGAACTTTCATATATCGCCAAAAGAGATAGACTTATATTCACAAACAAAAGAGTTTTAATAATAAATGTACAAGGTTTAATGGGGACAAAAGTTGATTTCCACACTATCCCTTATTCAAAAATCTCATCTTTTTCAGTGGAAACTTCAGGGACTTTCGACCTAGAGTCAGAATTAAAACTTTGGGTGTCTGGACTTTCTGGAGTGGAGATTCAATTTATCAAAGGTTTGGATATAAGAGAGGTTGGAAGATATTTAACTAACAAACTTATCTAAATATTTCACTCTTTATTTTAACCGAAAAATATGGTATAATAACTAGTCTTTAACTAAATACTTTTGTTAGGGTAACTCTTGACAAAAGTTTTTTTAATGTTTAATTTATAAATAAATTTTAATAGAGAGGTTTTTAATGAGTATATTAGATGTAAATAATGTCAGTCACGGATTTGGTGCAAGACAGATTTTAGATGATGTGTCTTTCCGTCTTTTAAAAGGGGAACACGTTGGGCTTGTAGGAGCAAACGGAGAGGGAAAATCTACTTTCTTAAATATCATAACTGGTAAACTTATGCCAGATGCTGGAAAAATCGAATGGTGTAACCATATCACAACTGGTTATCTTGACCAGTACAGCACCCTTGAAAAAGGAAAAAGTATAAGGGACATTCTTCGTTCTGCATTTAACCATATGTTCGAGCTAGAAAAAGAGATGATGGCACTTTATGACAAAATGGCTGATTGTTCTCCAGAGGAGATGGACGCTCTTATGGAAGAGGTTGGGGACATTCAGACTATTTTGGACAGTGGAGATTTTTATTCTCTTGATTCAAAAATCGAAGAATATGCTAGTGGATTAGGGCTTATGGATATTGGTCTTGACAAAGATGTTACTGAGCTTTCAGGGGGACAAAGGGCAAAGATTTTACTTGCAAAGGTTCTACTTGAAAACCCAATGATACTGATACTAGACGAGCCTACAAACTTTCTTGACGAAAATCATATAGCTTGGCTTAGAAATTTTTTACAAAACTACGAAAACGCATTTATCTTAGTTTCTCACGATATAGATTTCCTAAACTCTGTTATTAACGTAATCTATCATATGGATTCAGGGACTTTAACAAGATATTCTGGAGATTATTATCAATTCCAAGAGATGTACGAACTTAAGAAAAGACAGATAGAACAAGCATACAAAAAGCAACAGAAAGAAATCGAGCATTTAAAAGATTTTATTGCCAGAAACAAAGCTCGTGTTGCCACTACTAACCTTGCAAAAGACCGTCAAAGAAAGCTTGACAGAATGGATATTATCGAGATTGCTAGAGAGAAACCAAAACCAATTTTCGAATTTAAAGAGGCACGTACTCCTAGCCGTGAAGTTATCACTGTTAAGGATTTGGTTATCGGTTACAACGAGCCACTTACAAAACCACTTAATTTCACAATAGAACGTAACCAAAAGATTGCTATTAAAGGGGTTAACGGTCTTGGAAAATCTACTTTACTTAAGACAATCCTTGGAAAATTAAAACCATTCTCTGGAGAGGTAGAACACGGACAATTTTTGGAGATAGGATATTTCGAACAAGAGGAGATTGCTACTACTACAACTGCCCTTGATGAGATTTGGAACGAGTTTCCTCACTTTACAAACCAAGAGGCTCGTGCTGCCCTTGCTAAATGTGGTTTGACACGTGACCATATCACTAGCCAAATGAGAGTTTTATCTGGGGGAGAGAATGCAAAAGTTCGTCTTTGCAAGCTGATGAACAGAGAGGCAAACCTTTTAGTCCTTGACGAGCCTACAAACCATTTGGACGTTGATGCAAAAGAAGAGCTTAAAAAAGCTGTTAGAGAGTTTAAGGGAACTGTTGTCCTTGTAAGCCACGAACCTGATTTCTATATGGACGTAGTAACAGAGGTTTGGAACGTAGAAGACTGGACAACTAAGATTGTTTAATACGGAGGAACAATGTCAAAAATAGGATTAATCATTGCAGGTATTTATATGTCATTTATAGCTTTAAGAAGTGAAAATAAATATCAAAAGATTTTAGGAGCTTTAGCAGGGCTATTAACTGTTGGTTTAGTTATAAAATATTATATATTAAAAATTTAAAATCTTTTATTTTTTCTAGTCTAAATACAAAATATTGCTAAGCTATCTTGCTATATTATAATTTCAGTTGTCGATACTTTTGTCGATAACTGATTTTTTATTTATCCCTCAAAATTAAAAGACTAACTCTTAATATCTATTGACTAAAAATTATATTTTTCAGTTGACTTCACCACAAAAAAGATATATAATATATATGCAAATAAATTACTTCATAAAGGAGAGTGATATTATGTTGACACTTTTATTTATCATTATCGCATTGATTTTAATTCCTACTGTTGTAATTCCTTATGCTAAAGAATATCTACGTTATATGGACGAGATTTCTTATAAAAAGAATATGGACAACCATTTTATGCACCGTATGTCTTAATTAGTTTATAAT
>Faulkner_p2__coassemble_4911_pt1 | contig 4888 bp, 5 predicted proteins | sample Faulkner_p2__metabat2_low_PE_003 | metagenome-assembled genome bin Faulkner_p2 | reverse complement strand
TCAAGAAGTTCTCCTACAAGTTCGTTATTTTCTCCAATATAAACTTTTTGTCCAAGTTTTAATTTTTTAGCGTGTCCTACTAGACATTCCCAAGTATCGATACTTTGTCTTTTTAATAAAAATATCTCTAAAACTGCTCCTGTTTCTTTTCTTCCGATAAGTCTTGCAGGAATAACTTTAGTAGAGTTTCTTACTAAGACATCTCCCTCTTTTAGATAATCTATTATATCATAAAAATGTTTATCCTCTGTAGTTTGATTTTTTTTATCAACTACCATAAGTCTTGAATGATCTCTTGGCTCTCTTGGGTGTTGACCAATCAATCTTTCTGGTAAATCATATTCGTAATCTTTTAATAAAGTAGACATTTTACTCCTTTCTACCGATAACTACCCTTTGATTATTTCCATAATCTTTTATAATTCCCATTACTTCATAACCGATTTTTTTCATTATGTTGCTAACTTCTTCCCCTTGATTATAACCAACTTCAAAGGCAAGGTATCCACCTTTTTTTAGAAAATCATAAGCCTCTTCTGATATTTTTCTATAAAAATAATATCCGTCCCCTTTATCTGTCAAAGCTCCCATAGGCTCATAATTTTTTACCTCTGGCATAAGCTCCTCATACTCAGTAAGTGGAATATATGGTGGGTTTGAAACTATAAGATCAAAATCTTTTTCCAATATATTTTCAAATACATCTGACACCACAAATGTTACGTTGCTCGCACCATTTAGTTCTCTATTTTGAGTGGCTACTTCTAAAGCTCCTTTGCTTATATCAGCACCGAAAACTTTTGATTTTGGGAAAAGTTTCGCAAGAGAAATAGATATAGCTCCACTTCCTGTACCGATATCTAAAATCTTAGGCTCGTCATTTCCTAGCCCCTCTAATAAAAATTTACACTCTTCTACCAAAATCTCTGTATCTGGTCTAGGAATAAGAACTCTCTCGTCAACTATAAATGGTAATCCGTAGAACTCCCATTCTTTAAGAATATATTGAAGTGGTTCTCTTTTTTTCCCTCTTCTTACTATATATTCTCTTATTTGTGATTTTTGTTCCTCAGAAATCTTATTATGAAAATTTAACATCAAAGCGTTTCTTTTGATTCCAAGAACATTGGCAAATATATATTCTGCGTCTAGTCTTGCATTATCTACCCCATATTTTTTTAAATATTGAATAGATTTTGTAAGAATTTCTATATTTTCGCTTTTGAAATCCTCTTGAGGTTTTTCTATCTCTTTTGTATCTTCTTTTTCTTTTAGGATTTCGTCAAAACCTTTTCTCTTTCTAGCCATCTCTTTAAGAAAAGTTTTTATCTCTTTTTTTTCGCTCTCTGTAAGTTCCATCTCAAAGTTTGAATAAAGGTTTATTCTATCCATATGAAGTACATAAGCAATTAGCTTTTCACTTTCTACCCTAGATTTGGAAAAGGAGTATTTTTCCAAATACTCCTTTGAAAAGTTTATTATTTCTAATAATCTCATTGACCTACCCCGCAATATTTTTTAATTTTTCAGCTTGGTCAAATGTTGTTAAGGCATCTATCATCTCTTCTAAATCTCCGTCTAAGAATGCCTCTAATTGATAAACAGTATATTTTATTCTGTGGTCTGTAATTCTTCCTTGAGGGAAGTTGTATGTTCTTATTTTTTCAGATCTAGCTCCACTTCCTACTTGAAGTTTTCTTTCGCTTTCAACTTGAGATCTTTGTTTTTCACATTCCATCTCATATAATTTTGAAAGTAAGTGTTTCATAGCTTTTTCTCTATTTTTTAATTGTGATCTTTCATCTTGACATTGAACTACGATTCCTGTAGGTAAGTGAGTAATTCTAACAGCAGAGTCAGTCATATTAACGTGTTGTCCCCCTGCTCCTCCAGATCTATAAGTATCAATTTTTAATTCAGATGGATTGATTGATTGAATTTGTTCTACTTCATCAACTTCTGGTAAAACTGCAACAGTTGCTGTTGATGTATGAACTCTTCCTGCAGCCTCTGTTTCAGGAACTCTTTGTACTCTGTGAACTCCAGATTCATATTTTAATTTTGAGTAAGCTCCTTGTCCACTGATTGAGAATACAACCTCTTTTACTCCTCCAACACCGATTTCTTGGAATTCGATAACGTCTATTTTCCATCTTTTTCTTTCAGCGTATCTTGTGTACATTCTATATAAGTCCCCAGCAAATAGAGCAGCCTCGTCTCCTCCAGCTCCTCCTCTTATCTCTATGATAACGTTTCTATCATCGTTAGGGTCTTTTGGAAGAAGTAATATTCTTAATTCATTTTCAAGATCAGGTAATTTTTCTTCAATTTCTGCCATCTCTTCTTGCATCATAGCTTTCATTTCGTGATCTTTTTCAGACTTGATATTTTCTTTTATAAAATCTAAATCTTCTTTATATGATTTGTACTCATTATATTTTTCAACTATTGGAGTTATTTCGTTTAATGCTTTGTTATATTCAATCATTTTTTTTGTATCACTAGCAACTTCAATAGTACCTAATAATGCAGTTAATTCTTCGTGTCTTTTTACAACTTCGTCTAATTTTCCAAACATTTTATTCTCCTTATCTCATTATATATTTAACTTATAGATTATATCATAAATATTTATTAAATGCCATATATTTTTTTTATCTTTTTATGAGAATTTTTTATTTCTTTAATTTTAATAGAAAATTGACTTTTTTACTTATATATTTTATAATGTAATGATTATTAAATTTATAAGGGGGAGAGATGTCTCAAGAGAAAAGTAGTTTTAGAGGACTTGTGCCTTTTTTAGTTTTTATTTTAGTTTATTTAGGTACTGGGTGTTATCTTCAATTTAAAGGAACTGAGATGGCATTTTATCAACTACCATCACCAGTTGCAATATTTGTGGGTATCATAGTGGCTTTTTTAATTTTTAAAGGAAGTTTTAATGAAAAATTTGATAATTTCTTGAAAGGTTGCGGAAATGAAGATATTCTTATAATGTGTATAGTTTATCTTTTGGCTGGAGCTTTTGCTCAAGTTGCCTCTGCTATGGGTGGTGTTGATTCTGCTGTTAATTTTGGACTTACATTTATTCCGCCTCAATATATAGCTGCTGGAATTTTTATCATTGCTGGATTTATCTCTACAGCCACAGGAACATCTGTTGGAGCCATCGTGTCACTTGGTCCTATAGGAGTTGGACTTGCTGAAAAATCTGGAGTATCACTTGGACTTGTTCTTGCTGCTCTTATTGGTGGAGCTATATTTGGTGACAATCTTTCTGTTATATCTGATACAACTATCGCTGCTACTCGTACTCAAGGGGTTGAGATGAGGGACAAATTTAGAGTAAATCTTATGGTGGCTGCTCCTGCTGCTATTATAACTATTATACTATTAGTCGTTTTTGGAAAACCTGCAACAATTATTCCACCAGAAGTTTATGATTATTCTTTTATAAAAATACTACCTTATATATTAGTTCTTGGACTTTCACTAGCTGGTATAAATGTATTTTTAGTTTTAACTGTTGGAGTATTAAGTGCTGGAGCTATTGGACTTTGTGTAGTTCCTGATTTTACACTACTTGGATTTTCTAGCAATATCTACAAAGGATTTGAAAAAATGATAGAGATTTTCTTGTTATCACTTCTTACTGGTGGACTTGCTGAAATGGTAAAAAGAGCTGGAGGTATCAACTGGCTTATCTCTAAAATCCAAACTATGATAAAAGGAAAAAAATCTGCTCTTATCGGTATTGGAACTTTAGTAGGTCTTATAGATATGGCTGTTGCAAATAACACTGTGGCTATAATTATAAATGGACCAATCGCTAAAAATATAAGTAATAAATTCAAGGTTGACCCAAGAAAAACTGCAACTATTTTGGATATATTCTCTTGTGTTGCTCAAGGAATTATCCCTTATGGAGCTCAAATGTTAATTCTTATAGGTTTCGCAAATGGTGCTGTTACATTCTTTGATGTGTTGCCATATTTATGGTATCAAGGACTTTTATTTGTTCTTGCTATAATTTCTATATTTGTACCTTTTGCTGATTATTATATAAATAAATATCCTTGGAATTTTGAAGAAAACAAAATAGATAAATAATTTTTATTAAAATGGGACTGTTATAAAAAATGCAACAGTCTCTTTAATCTTATTATTCTTTTTCTATTTCAGCAAATACAATATCAATAATATTCTCTAGTATATCATCTGGAATTTTTCTATAAAAATATGAGGTCTTGCCTCTAAGTCAATTGCTCTTATATGTTCGCATAAAACAGTCCCAGTAGTCTTAGTTCTTTCATCTAGAGGAATATGAAGTGGAAAATTATTTTTAGTATTTGTTATTGGGCAAAGTATTACTAATCTTGCCATTTTGTTGAAAGTGTCATTACTTACAACCACAGCTGGTCTATAGCCTGCCTGTTCGTGTCCTGCTTGTGGATTAAGATTAACTTTTATAATATCCCCCTGTTTTACCATATCTCTTTACCTACTGGCTCTCCCCACTCAATAGTTTCTTTTGTATAAACTCCGTCGTAATCTTGAAATAATTCTTTTATATTTTTTTTCTCTTTGGTAGATGCTTTTTTTATTTTTACAGAATTATCTTCAACTATAATCTCCACTTTTTCAGACTCATTCCACCCTAAAACATCTAAAATATTTTTTGGTATTCTAATTCCTTGGCCATTACCCCATTTACAAATTGAAGTAGTTAATGCCATAAAAACCACCCCTTTCTTTTGGTATATACATAGTATATACTTTTTTTCTGAAAAAATCAACAAATTTTTATTTATGTAACTTTGGTTTGATATTCTATTGACATTTAATAAAATCAGTAGTAAAATTATTTTGTATTATAGTTAATTTT
>Faulkner_p2__coassemble_4574_pt1 | contig 5338 bp, 4 predicted proteins | sample Faulkner_p2__metabat2_low_PE_003 | metagenome-assembled genome bin Faulkner_p2 | reverse complement strand
ATATTTTGCATTTATTTTTTCAAATCTCCACTCTAAATCACTATCTTCTCCAACTCCCGGAGATTGATATTCCTCATTAAAACCATTAATTTTATATATAATTTCTTTTATAAATCCCATATTTGACCCTAAAAGTTTTAAATCTCTTTTTTTAGTTTTTGTTATTACCGGAAAATAAATACATTCAGTCCAAGCTTTACTATATGGATATATCAATTCTCTCAATTTTATTTTACATCTTTTTTCTTTTAAAAGTTTTTCTGTTAAGGACTTACTCATTTCACAACGTCTCCCAAAAATAACATCATATCCTTTTTGAAAATATTTGTTATAATTTTCCAAAAATTTATAATGTAATAAACAGTCCCCATCTATAATAACTATATTTTCTTTTGCCATTTTTAGAGCTTCATTTAAAATTTTACACTTTCTAAATCCTATATCTTCTTGTGATATATGCTTTATTATAAAAGAAAATTCTTTTTCCCATTTTTTTATATTTTCTTTCATTTCTATTTTTTCGCAATCTTCTGCTATTATCACTTCAAAATTTTTAAAACTCTGTTTTTCTATTGATTTTAATACTAAATATAAAAAATCATACCTATTGTATACAGAAATTATTAAGGATATCATAATTTTTCCCTCTCTTTATAAATTTATTTTTTTAATTCTTCAAAATCAAAAGTATTTATATCAAACTCATCATTTTTTGATTCTTTATCCTTACAGAATATAACCTTTAAATTTTTTGTTACTGGTTTCCATACTGCGAAATTTTGTTTATCTGGTGAATAAATAGCTATTAAATTTTTATTAAAAGCTGATGCAATATGAACTATTGATGTATCTGGTGAAATTACTAAATCCGCTCTTTTTATAAATTCTATGCTTTGATATATATTTTCCATTTTATTATAAATAAAAACATTCTTATTCTTTTTAAATTTTTGGATTTGAGAATATCTGTCTGACGAAAATATAAATAATATATTTTTATCATTATAGAAATTTATAAATTTATTTATAGTTTCATCATTAAAAGTTCTATGTTTACTAGCTCCATAAGGATTAACTACTATCAATTCTTTTTTAGGTAATTTTTCTAAAAATTCTCCTATTTCTTTTTCTATATTTTCTGGCACAACTACATCATAAGACAAATCTATATTATTTTTTATTCCTAATTTATTAAGATATGCTTTATATCTTAATGTAATATGGTCTGTCCAACTAAAATCTTTTTCTGGTTCTACTGATATATCAAACATATTCCAATCTTTTTTTGAAAGTCCTATATTAATTTTTGCTTTACAAAGATTTATAAACATCATTTGATTAACTCTCAACATCTCTGTAAAATCTATAAGAACATCATATTTTTCATTAGCTATTTCTTTTGCTAATTTCTTTATATATGATGATTTTTTCTTATATTCATAAATTTTATCTACATTTTTATTATTTTTTATAATATCAATAGCTCCACCTCTAGTAACTACTCCTATTTTTATATTTGGATAACTCTTTTTTATCTCTCTAAACATAAGAGTGTTAACTACCATATCCCCTATTTTACCATCATATCTTAAAATCAAAATAGATTTTATATTTTGACTTTCTATCAAATTATTTTTATCTGAAATAGATACTTTATTTTCTTTTCTATCCCAAATATATTTTCCAATAGCAAGTCTTCTTACCCTCATATAATCTTGAAACATTCTATTTAGTCTTCTAATCATAATATTTTCCTTTCTTTTATTTTTTTACAAATTTATCAAAAGTTCTATAAAACTCCTCAACCAATCTTTCAGGAGTTATAAGATTAAATATCTCTTCCCAAGATAATTTTCCATAATCTTTTTGAATATCCCTTGAAATAATTCCTCTGTGTCTTTCTCCACCAAATGGACACCAACACTCTCTATCTGATTCAGGCCAGAATATTGCAAAACTTGGAATATCTAATCCTTGAGCCATATGTCTTGCTCCACCCTCATTTCCAAAATACATATCACAATTTGAGAATAGAGCTAATAGATCTCTAACTGATTCTGTCTCAATATTTGGAAATACATTTTTACTTTTTCCCATTAACTCATAAAGTTCATTTACATATTCTTTTTGGTCTTTAGTTCCAAAACATATAAGCTGTAAATCACTATTTTTTTCTAATATCAATTTTAAAGCTTTTACCATACTATTTAGTGGGTAAACTTTATGCATATATTTTGCTGTTACAGAACAAGCTATTATAGGTTTTGTAAAATCAATTCCTTTCTCTAGCATTTGTTTTTTCATCTTTTCTTTTTCTTCATCTGTAACATATAGTCTAAAATTAGTATCATATTTTATATCATATTCTTTTTCTAAAGGTTCAATAAGTCTTAAACCTTTTTCTACTTCATTTTTAAATTCTGTTGGTTCTTTTATTTTATGAGTATAAGTAAATCCTCTATGTTTACTATATCTCCCTACTCTATATTTAGCCCCTGATAAAAATGTAATCCACTCACTTTTAGGATTAGACATTAAATCAATTACTACATCATATTTTTTTCTTGTTATTTTCCAAACTTCCCACAAATATCTAAAAGCATTATTTTTTACTTTATTTGTGATAGTTATAGTATTGAAATTTTTATCCTCTTTAAAAATTGGTGCTACATGTTCATAGCACACAAAATCTATCTCTGCATCTGGAAAAGTTTTCCTAAAAGTATTACACACTGGAGTGGCCAAAATTGCATCTCCCATTTGTTTAAATCTTACAACTAATATTTTCATTTTATCTCCTATCCAATCACTTTATTTTCTCTTAACATTCTCTTTATATTTTTATAGATATTTTCACAATTCATTTCTTCAAATATTCTTGGTTTCATAATCCCAGAATACTCTTTTTTTATCTTATTACTTACAATTCCTTGAAACTTTTCTCCATAATTAGAGATCCATTTTTCTTGGTCTTCAAAAATAATAAAACTAGGAACTCCAACTCCTTGAGCTATATATCTTTCTTTAGTTTCTGTTCCAAAGAAAAAGCTACAGTTTGCAAAAAATCCCTTATAGTCTTTTAAATCTTCTATCTCAAACATATATACATTTTTATTATTTTTTAACTCTTTAATAAATTTTGCAGTTTTTCTCTTATTACCCTTTTCATAATAGAAAACTATATTTAATTTTTCCATTGCTAGTTTCTCTATCAATTTTTTCATCTCTTCCACTGGGAAAAGATCACTCTCAGGGTCTAAAAAAAGAGAACTAGCAAAAACAGGACTAGAAAAATCTACTCCTTCTTTTTTCATTCTCTCTCTTATCTCATTTTTTTCATCTTGAGATACCTGCAAAGTTATCTCTTTATCATAAACAACTTTTACACCATCTATTTTTTCAAGAGGTTTTAAATACTCAAGATTTTTTTCAACCTCATCATAATGTTCTATCTCTTTAACTAGATATCCACTTCCATTAAAAAATTTCCCATCATCTTTTTTTATCTTATATTTAGCACCAAAGGAAAACATATCCAAAATACTGCTTTTCTTATCTGACGGAAGTTCGATTATAATATCATATCTCTTTTTTAAGATTTTCATACTTTTTAGAAAATAATTAAATTTTCCATTTCTTTCTCTTTTATTTATACCCAAAATATTATCTATTGTCTTTTTATTTTCTAAGATACAGATATTTTCTTCATAAGTAGCTAAATCTATCTCACTATCTTTGAAAGTTTTTCTCAAAGAATTTAATAAAGGAACAGCCAAAATACTCTCTTCAAGATTTGATAATTTTATAACTAAAATTTTCATAATAACACCCTTCAAGCCTATTTATTCTTTATATAATTATAGCATATATTTAAAAAAAATCGAACTATAATTTAAAAAAATAATACTCTTTTGAAAAAAATTACCAAATTATTTTCTCAGTTTATATGTATTTTTAAGTATACTTACAAAAACTCTTCCAATTATTTGTAAAATATTATATAATAAGGTTAAAGTATAAAATTTAAAGGGGTGTTTTAATGAATATTTCTAAAAGAGCTAGTAATATAAAAGTTTCTCCTGTTAGAAAATTAATACCATATCAAGAAGAAGCTATCAAAAGAGGAAAAAAAGTTTATCATTTAAATATAGGTCAACCAGATTTACCAACACCACCAGAATTTACAGAATTTATTGTAAACTCAGGTGAAAAAACTTTATCTTATGCTCATTCAAAAGGAAATCTTGGACTTCGTCTAGCAATGAGCAAATTTTACAAAGAAAATTTTGATTTAGATTTCAATGAAGAAGAAATTCTTATCACAGCTGGAGGTAGTGAAGCTTTACTTTTTGTTCTTACTACAATATTTGATGTAGATGACGAGATTTTACTTTCAGAACCATATTATGCAAACTACAACAGTTTCTTTGAAATGTTACAAATAAAAGTAAATGCTTTCTCAGCAAAATCTGAAGATGGGTTCCATCTTCCACCAAAAGAAGAAATAATAGCAAAAATAACTCCAAAAACAAAAGCTATTCTTCTTACTCACCCAGGAAATCCAACAGGAACTGTTTACACTGACGAAGAATTAAAAATTATTGGAGATATTGCAAAAGAACATAATCTTTATGTAATCAGTGATGAAGTTTATAGACTTTTATCTTATGATAACAAAATTGCTACTAGTATGGGTTCTTTCCCAGAATATAGAGAAAATACTATTATCATCGAATCTATTTCAAAAACTTATTCAGCTTGTGGAGCAAGAATCGGTGCAATAGTTAGTAAAAATAAAGAATTTATTTCAGAAGTTTATAAATTATGTCAAGCAAGACTTTCTGTATCAAGTCTTGATATGATTGGAGCAGAGGGACTTTACAACACATTGAAAAAAGATTATTTTGATGAAAATAGAGCTATCTATGAAAAAAGAAGAGATGTTATTTATGAAGGACTTCTTAAAATAGATGGAGTGAAAGTTACAAAACCTGAGGGAGCTTTCTATGTTATGGTTACTCTTCCAGTTGATGACAGTGAAAAATTTGCAATTTGGATGCTAGAACATTTTGATTATGAGGGAGAAACTGTTATGCTTACTCCTGCTCAAGGTTTCTATAAAACTCCAGATGCAGGAAAACAACAAGTTAGAATTTCTTACTGTATAGAAGAGGAAAAAATAAGAAAATCTCTTAAAATCTTAGAAGAGGGATTAAAAAAATATAATTCTAAATAATAATTTTAATGGAGCTATCGCAATTTTAAGAAAATGCAATAGCCCATTTTTTTTATTTTACCCTAAATTTATGATATAATATTTGTAGTAAATTATAAAAAT
>Faulkner_p2__coassemble_3384_pt1 | contig 7731 bp, 10 predicted proteins | sample Faulkner_p2__metabat2_low_PE_003 | metagenome-assembled genome bin Faulkner_p2 | reverse complement strand
TTAAAGAAATCCCATTTTTCATAGATATTTTCAAAAGCCTTTAAATGAAAGTTAGAGATAATATATAGGTTATATTTTTCTTTTAATTTTGGTAAAAGAGCAATATTTTTTTCGATAGGCTCTAGGCAATCATAAATATTTTCATCAAACAGTTTTCTTATAGGTTTTTCACATTCTGGAAGTTTTTCTGTAAATATTTTTATAGCTTCTTCATAAGTTAAAGTTCCCCTATCTAAATCTTTCCATTCTTGTCCTCTAAAAACTATTTCAAAAAATTTATCTTGATACTTTTCCTCTACATTTTCTCTTGTAAATTTTTTAGGACGAAATCCAATTAAAACATTTCCTAAATCAAAAACGATATTTTTTATCATAAATTCTCCTTAAACTTATATTATTTAGAAAAATGTCTGGGAGTTACCCAGACATAAAATTAAGATAATTTTTTTGTAATTAATTCAGTAACCATTTGAGGATTTGCTTTTCCTTTAGAAAGTTTCATAGCTTGTCCAATAAGTCCTTTTAAAACTCTTGGTTTTCTACCCTCATCAGAATTTTTATAGTCTTCAATTAATTTTGGATTGTTTGCTAAAACTTCATCGACTAAAGTTTCGATAGCTCCTGTATCAGCCACTTGAGCCATTTTTTCCTCGTCAACTATTTGAGCAGGAGTTCTTGTATCTGTAAGTTTCATTTCAAATACTTTTTTAGCTATTTTTGAAGAAATTACATTTTTATCTATAAGAATGATTATGTTTCCTAAATCTTCAGCAGAGATAGGGAAATGAGTTATCTCAGTATTATTATCTTTTAGATATTTTAAAACTTCTGTCATTATCCAGTTAGAACTTGATTTTGGATTTCCAGATGCTTTAGCAACTCCCTCAAAATAATCAGCAAGTTCAATATCTTCACAAAGAATATTTGCATCATATTCAGGGATTTGATATTCGTTTTCAAATCTGTGGATTTTAGCAACTATATCTTCAGGCATTAAAGCTTTTATTCTTTCGATTTCTTCATCTTCTATTATAACTTTTAAAAGGTCTGGCTCAGGGAAATATCTATAGTCCATTGCCTCCTCTTTACTTCTCATTACTCTAGTGATTTGGTTTTCGTCGTCCCAAGTTCTAGTTTCTTGATCGATAACTCCACCTTTTTCAATAGTTTCTATTTGTCTGTTGATTTCATAGTCGATAGCTCTTGCAACAGCTTTAAATGAGTTTAAGTTTTTAACTTCTACTCTAGTTCCAAAAGGTTCTCCTTTGTAGTGAACAGAGATATTTGCGTCACATCTTAGTGAACCAAGTTCCATTGAAACATCACTTACACCAGTATATTTTATTGTATTTCTAAGAAGAGTTAAATATTCATAAGCTTCTTCAGAAGTTCTCATATCTGGTTCAGAGATAATTTCTACTAAAGGAATTGATGCTCTGTTGAAGTTGATGTATGATTCGTGAGTTCCGTGAACAGATTTTCCAGCATCTTCCTCTATTTGAATTTTTGTAATTCCAACTCTTTTTTCTCTTCCGTTTACATTAATATCTAAATATCCTTTTCCAGCATAAGAATTTTCAAATTGAGTGATTTGATAGTTCTTTGGAGTATCTGGATAGAAATAGTTTTTTCTATCGAAAGAACATTCGTGATTAATTTTACAGTTAAGAGCAAGAGCAGTTTTTATAGCATATTCTAAAACTTTTTTATTAAGTTTTGGTAAGGCTCCAGGGTGTCCTAAACAGATTGGACAAGTGTGAGTGTTAGCATCATCATTGTCATAATCTGTACTACAGTTACACCAAACTTTTGTATTTGTTTTTAATTGAAGATGCACTTCAAGTCCGATTACTGATTCCCATTCTTTTATCATTATTTCTCAACTCCCTCAGGAAGTTTCCATTCCCCTCTAATTTTTTCAAAAGCACTTCCAACAGCGATTAAGTTTCCTTCATCAAAGTGTTTTCCAAGAAGTTGGATTCCAACAGGTAATCCCTCAGTCATTCCAGCTGGAATAGAAAGTCCTGGAACACCAGCAAGGTTAGCTGAAAGTGTAAATATATCTTCTAAGTATAATTCAAGTGGTGTTTTTACAGCATCAAGAGAGAATGCTGGAGTTGGTGCTACTGGAGTAAATATCATATCAACAGTTTCAAAAGCTTTGTCAAAATCAGCTTTTATTAAAGCTCTAGCTTTTTGAGCTTTTTTGAAGTATGCGTCATAGAAACCAGCACTTAAAACATAAGTTCCTATCATTATTCTTCTTTTTACTTCGCTACCAAATCCTTCACTTCTTGATTTTACATATAAATCATTAAAATCTTTTGCATTTTTACTTCTGTATCCATATCTAATTCCATCAAATCTAGCTAGGTTTGAACTTGCTTCAGCTGGAGCTAAGATATAGTAAGTAGGTAGTGCGTATTTTGTATGAGGTAAAGATACATCAACTAATTCTGCACCAGCCTCTTTTAATTTTTCAAGAGCATCCATCATAATAGCTTTTACATTTTCATTCATTCCATCAACAAAATATTCTTTAGGAACTCCGATTTTTACACCTTTGATATCTTTTCCTAAAAATTCTGTATAGTCAGGAACAGGAATATTTTTTACAGTTCCATCATAATCATCGTATCCAGCTATAACATTCATAGCAAGAGCTATGTCTTCAACATTTTTAGCTAGTGGTCCTATTTGATCAAGAGAAGATGCAAATGCCATAAGTCCATATCTTGAAACTCTACCATAAGTAGGTTTTAATCCTACAACTCCACAGAAAGATGCAGGTTGTCTGATACTTCCTCCAGTGTCAGAACCTAAAGATATAAAACATTGTTGAGAAGCGATAGATGATGCAGCTCCCCCACTACTTCCTCCAGGAACTTTTGATGTATCCCAAGGATTTTTTGTAAGTTTGTAGTAAGAAGTTTTTGTACTTCCTCCCATTGCAAACTCGTCCATATTAGTTTTACCGATGATTATTGCATCAGCTTCTTTTAATTTTGTAACAACAGTGGCATCATAGATACCGATATATCCGTCTAAGATTTTAGAGCAAGAAGCAGACGGGTCATTTAGAGATACCATATTATCTTTTATAGATACAGGTACTCCAGCTAAAGCTCCGACTTTTTCTCCTTTTGCAATTTTTTCATCTATTATTTTAGCTTCTTCTAAAGCTTTTTCTTTTCTAAGAGAAACAAAACTTCCAATAAGTTCATCAGTTTTCTCTATTCTTTCAAATACAGCTTTTGTAACTTCATAAGCTGAAAGTTCTTTATTAAGAATCTTATTTCTAACTTCGCTAGCTGTAAGTTCATAAATTTCTTTCATCAGAATTCCTCCTAAAATAAATTTTTATTCTCCACCAACAACTTTTGGAACAACAATAGTACCATCGACAGTTTCAGGAGCATTTTTCAAAGCATCTTCAACTAAAAGAGATGGTTTTACTTCATCTTCTTTTAAATTATTTGTATCGTTATTGATTTGAGATAGAGGTTTTATATTTTCTGTATCTAACTCATCTAACATATCAATATAATTTAAGATTTCATTTAGTTCTTGTTGATATTTTTCAATCTCTTCATTTGTAAATTCAAGTTTTGCAAGTTTCGCAACTTTTAAAACTTCTTCTCTTGTTAAAGCCATAGTTCCCCCTTTATTAAGATTTATAATAAATTTTATTATTTATAAAGAATTTAGATAATTAACCTCTTTTTTTCTAAGAGGACGATAACTACCAGTTTTTAATTTTTCATCAAGGACTAAATCCCCAATAGCAATTCTTTTTAAGAAAGTAACTTTGTGTCCCACTGATTCAAACATTCTTCTTACTTGTCTATTTCTTCCCTCTTTTATAGAAAAATTAAGAGTTGTAAACTGTGGTGTAGAAGATATTATTTTTCCTCTAGCAGGTAGTGTCATCTTATCATCTAAAAGGACACCTTTTTTAAGTCTATTTAATGTAGAAAGAGAAACAGTTCCCATAACTTCTACATAATAAGTTTTATATACTTCACCTCTTGGGTGGATAACTCTGTTGTAAATTTCCCCATCATTTGTAAGAATTATAAGTCCCTCAGTATCGTAGTCAAGACGACCTATTGGGAAAATTCTTTCATCAGTTTTAATTAAGTCTACAACTAATTTTCTTCCTCTATCATCTTTTACAGCTGATAAAACTTTTTGAGGTTTATTAAGCATAAAATAAACTTTTTCAGACTTATCTTTTTTTATAGATTTTCCGTCAATAAAAATCTCATCACTTGAATCTACTTTTATTCCAGATTCAGCTAATTTTCCATTGACAGTTATTCTACCTTGTTCAATCATTTGGTCAATAGCACGTCTTGAATCAATCCCAAGATTTGCTAAAAATTTATTAATTCTAACTTTTTCCATAACTCTTCCTATTCTGATTTTTTATTTTCTATATAATGTAATTTTTCTAATTGTTCTTTTATCTCTTGATAATTAGGTAGCTCATTTACATAGTCAATCCCCAAATATCCCAAAAATTTTTCAGTGACTTCATAAAGATTTGGTCTACCTACAGTTTCTTTTTTTCCACAGATTCTTATAAAATTTCTACTTTCAAGATTTCCTATTATACTATCTACATTAACCCCTCTTATAGATTCAATCTCACTTTTTGTTATAGGTTGGTTGTAAGCAATAATTGATAGAGTTTCTAAAGTTGCTCCTGAAAGTTTTTTAGGTTTCTTTTCCTGTTCAAAGAAATTATTTATAACTCCTCCATATTTTGGATTTGAAACAAGATAAATATGTGTATCTGTAATTTCGATATTTATCCCAGAAGATTTTCTCTCTCCCTTTAATTCGTAAATAATAGGGATAAGTTTATCAATAGGGATTTTAAAAAACTTAGAAAGGTCTTTTATCTTTACGTCTTCTCCACCAATAAAAAGAATAGCCTCTATTTTTTCTTTTAGATTTTCATATAAACTTAAGTCAATATTATTCATAAGTCACCTTTATTATAATTTTTTTATATCATCTAAAGAGATACTGTTTTTTGCCAAAGTTCTCACAAATTTTCCTATTGGAAATCCCATAACTGCAAAAAAATCTCCATCTATTCTCTCTACAAAATAACTACCCTTTCCTTGAATACCATAAGAACCAGCTTTATCAAATGGTTCTTTTGTATCTATATACCAAGAAATCTCCTCATCGGTTATATTTTTAAAGTAAACTTCAGAAACTTCAGAATCAGAAATTGAGATATTTTTAGAGATATTTACAAAAGAAAAACTTGTGATAACCTTATGAGATTTTCCAGAAAGGCTGTGTAACATCTCGTAAATATCTTTTTCATCTTTTGGTTTTCCAAGAATTTTATCATCTACTACCACAACAGTATCAGCTCCAACAACAAATTCTTCTGGATAGTCTAAAGCCACTGCTAAAACTTTTTTTCTAGCAATATCTTCTATTCTTTTTACTATATCTTCTTCGTCACTAACTTCATCAATATTTTTTGTAATAACTTTTAGATTAAATCCAAAATTTTCTAAAATCTCCTTTCTTCTAGGAGAGTTTGATGCTAAAATCATTTATTTTGTCACCTGTCTTTTAAAGTTTTTATTTCTAGCTCTAGCAAGTTGCTCTCTTATTCCTATATCTTGAGCCTTATTATAGTTTTTAAACTCTTTTTGTTCATCTTTTATAAGAGCCTCTTTTATCTCTATTTTATTTTGTAAATCTTCTTGACGTTCTTCAAGAGATTTTATACTTAAAGAACTTTTTTTAGTACTTCTAATAAATCTAATAAAAACAGTTACTCCAGAAATAAAGAAAGAAGCGATTCCAATCAGAAAAGCCAATGAAGCAACTACTGAAATTCTAAAATTTTCAAAAAGATACAGAGAAGATTCTGTAAAAATATATCCAAGTTTAAAAGTATTTAAAGATGTAAATAAAATATTAAAGGAATTTAACTCTGAAAATGTATTTACGTAGATTATCAAAGTTAGAAAAGCAATAGTTACAAGAAAAATATTAAAAAATAAAAGTCTTGTCCTATATGCAAATAATACATATTTATCCCTCTCTATAAATGAAAAAAATATATCAAAAACTATATCTCCGAATAAAAGATAAGTAAATATTCCAAAATAAGGAAATATTATTTTAGAAAAATTTTCAAAAGAAAAATTATTTATTTTCAAAAAACTATAAAGAATAGAAAAAATAAATATATATATAAATAAAACTTTAAAGTGTCCTAAAAATTTTATAAAACTTTTCAATAAAATCACCTAGATATCAAATTAAATACATTATATTTTATCATATTAGAATTTTAATTTCAAGAAATTAAAGAATGACTTTCTCAAAATAAAAAAATATGATATAATTGTTTAGGAAACTTAAACAAGAACTAGAGGTGTAAAATGGAAAGTAGTGGAAAAGTAACAAGTATTAATGGTAAAAAAATAAAAGTAATGATGTTTAAAGAAAGTTCTTGTGCTCATTGTTCTGGTTGTGGAGAAGCAAGTAAACTTACAAGAGAAATCGAACTAGAATACAATCCTCACAAGCAAAAAATAGAGATTGGAGATATAGTTACATTTGAATTAGCTGATTCAAAAATGTTGAAAATAGGATTTTTGGTATATGTTCTTCCGATAATAATGATGATGGTAGGATTTATTATATCAAATATGATGGGAAATAGTGAAAGAGAAAGTGTTTTATTTTCTTTTGGAACTTTGGCAGTGACTTTTTTATTAATTCATCTATATGATAGATTTGTTGTAAAAGAAAAAGTTAATATGGATATAACAAAAATTGAAAAGGACAACAAAGAGTTTGATATAGATAGTTGCGAAGTAAAAAAAGATTAGGAGCGTGCTATGAAAAAAATTATATGTCTTTTTGTTTTAATTGGTGCAGTTTCTTTTTCTAATCAAAAAACAGTTTACAAAAATCAATTAAAAATTTTAAATGATTTGGTAGTTTGCAAAGGAGATAACTCTATTTTTACAGGAAAAGTGGTAGATGGCAAAAATAGAGAGTATTTTAAAAAAGGGAAAGCTCAAGGAAAATGGCTGACTTTTTATGAAAATGGAAAACTGAAATCCATTGAAAATTGGTCAGAGGGAAACTTAAATGGAAAGCATATAATTTACAGAGAGAATGGTATAAAGTACGTTGAGATAAATTACAAAGATGGAAAAGAAAATGGTGAGTACAAAATTTTTTATGAAAATGGAAAGCCTAGAGTTTATGGAAAATTTAAAAAGGGTAAACCTATTGGAGAATGGAAAGTTTATAGAAAAGGATAAAAAAATTGAAAATAAAAACAGATAATTATAAATTTTTTCAAAATAAAAGTTGTGAATATTTTCCTTGCCATAAGATAGATGATATAGAAAAATTTAATTGTCTTTTTTGCTATTGTCCACTATATGCTTTGGGAGAGAAATGTGGTGGAAATTTTAAATATACAGAGTCAGGGATAAAAAATTGCACTTATTGTAATCTTCCTCACATAAAAGAGATAGGATATCAACATATTCAAGGAAAAATATCAGAAATATTAAAAAAGGTAAAAAAAGATTGACCGAAATAAAAAAATATGTTATAATCTTCCTTGGTTAGAAACAATAGCTACGAGGGTACACCTAGTCGCATTCCGAACCTAGAAGTTAAGCTCGTAAACGCTGAAAGTACTTGGGGGGCAGCCCTCTGGGAGGATAG
>Faulkner_p2__coassemble_2802_pt1 | contig 10107 bp, 10 predicted proteins | sample Faulkner_p2__metabat2_low_PE_003 | metagenome-assembled genome bin Faulkner_p2 | reverse complement strand
AAAAATGTTTAGAATTTATGATAAAAATGTCATTGCAAAAGAAATTTTTAGTGTTAATTTAACTCAAGAAGAGGTTGAAATAGTCCTTGAAGGAAATTTATTTAAAGACCACCCTGAATTAAATCCTCAAGATTATGTTGTGATTGAGCAAGATTATCCATTTGACTATCCAACTTTTAAAAATGAAACAATAAAAGAGATGACAATATATGAGAGATACCAAAATGGACTATATGCTCTAAGCGAAAGAGAAAAGGAATATCAAGGAGATATTATAACTCTAGAGCCAGGACAATATATTGATGAGAAAGGTATTCTTCAAACAGTACCTAAGATTGAGGGTGTAAGAGTAGAATGGAACTGGGAATTACACGAATGGGAAGAGAAGGCAACAAATTTGGAGATTGTTCAAGCACAATATAGAGATTATGAGGGAATGGACACTCCTTCTACAATAGAGGAGATGAAACAACAAGATCCTGCACTTGTAACAGAATATCTAAATATGATGATTGAGTTAAGAGGCTTAATTTATACTCTATCAGCATCTGAACAACAACCAGTAGGGTATTCAACTATTTCTATTCCTACACCAAGTGAATCATTAAAAAAATTCAAAAACAAATTTAATTTAACAAGATAAGGAGATGATGTTTTATGTTAAAAGATTTAAAAGCTATTGTAAAATTATTAGGAGAGATTAAAGAATTACTTATAGGAAAAGATGATATGACTGATTTAGAGAAACAATATCAAGAGTACAAATATCTTGCTGACACTAGAGGACAAAAATTATTAGCTGAACAAGGATTACTTGATGAATATAATTCTTTTATGTCTGAATGTGAAGAAATTATATTTGCAGATGAAAAAGTATCTACTTTTGCAGTAAAAATAGAACTTCCAAAACCAAGTCCTGCTTTAGAAAAATTTAAAAACAGATTTAATAAATTCTTTTAGTGTGTAAATAGTAGTTAGGCTAGGTTAGTTGCTTAATCTAGCCTAAATTAATAACTTCAAAAAATAATTTTTAAAGGAGGGTTATGATGAAAAATTATTTTACAGTATCAGAACTTTGTCGGTCTGATGTAGCAAGAAAAAATGGAATAATTAATACTCCAGGAATAAAAGAAATGCACAATTTAGAAAAAATTACAATTCCTCAAATGAATATCATTCGTGAGTTTTTAGGAGTTCCTATTGTAGTGAACTCAGGTTTTAGATGCCAAGAATTAAATAGAAAAGTTGGAGGAGTGTTTAACTCGAAACATCTCGAGGGACTTGCAGTTGACGGAATACCTAAAGGTTTGAATCTTAGAGAGTGTTGGGAAAAATTAAGGGGGAGTAAATATGCTAGTCTATTAGACCAGTGTATATTATATGAGAAAAAAGGCTTTATTCATTTTGGCTTCTCTAAAGAAATTCCTCGTCAACAATTCTTCGAGAAGTAAAAGGAGTTGATGTTTATGATTGATGAGGTCTTGAAAATTATCAATAAATTTATTCCTGATAAAACTTCACAAGTTCAAGCTGAAATAGAATTAAGAAAGCTAAGCATAGAGGAACTAAAGACCAAAGGAGATTATTTAGAAAAAATAAATAAATGTATTCCCTTTGTTCTTCCTGCTTTTTTATTAGCATTGCTGGGAATGTTTATATTGTGCTTTTTAAGTGATTTTATTTTTAGTATTTTTGGAAGAGAAGCTCCAATTATTCATATTGATGATAGAATGATAGAGTTTTGTAAATGGTTTGTGGCTTTCTTATTTGGGAAAAAAGCTGTTGATAGTGTTACTGGGGGTAAAAATAAATGATAATGAGATTGCTACAAAAAATGGAAAATATTAGTAAAAGTGTAGTAGCTATAATTACTGCTACTAGTGCTGTAATTGGTGTACTTTTAGGTATATATCATGGAATTTATAGTTTGAATAAAACTGTAAAATCTGTTGTTAAAGCAATTCCTTTGCTAGAGGAACATAATAGATTTTTGGAGATCTCAATTAATTCTGATATATATTTAGCTGAATATCAATTGAATCAGACAAATAATATAGATAGATTGTTGATGAGAAAACTCTTGCAATATGAAAGTGAAATATCGCTCACAAGTGAACAACTTAATAATATAAAATATCTAAAATCAAAGAGCAAATATTACCAGTAAAATAAAAATAACAGAGGTTTTATCCCCTGTTATTTTTTTTATAATCTTCTACTTCTTCATAAACTTTATTTATTGAGGTAGTTTTAAAAATTCTAAAAATAGTTGTTGGAGAAGGTAATGTTTTATCTTTTCTAATTTCTTCAGTTGTCATTCTTTTTTTTGAAAATTTTTTATAAAAAAATGGCTACAATTATTCATAGGAGGTCCAATAAATAAAGCCGCTTTCACATTTGGAATTATGATGATAACAGCTGGAGATTATGCTCCTCACGCAGCAGTAATGGCTGGAGGAATGGTACCACCTTTAGGAATAGCTCTTGCAACAACATTCTTCAAAAATAAATTTACAAAAGATGAAAGAGATGCTGGAAAAACTTGCTATATTATGGGACTTTCATTTATTACAGAGGGAGCTATCCCATTTGCAGCAGCTGACCCAATGAGAGTCATCCCTGCATCAGTAATAGGATCTGGAATAGCTGGAGGACTTTCAATGTTATTTGGAGTACAACTTCCAGCACCACATGGAGGATTATTTGTACTACCAGTAGTTACTAACCCAGTGATGTATCTTTTAGCAATTGTTATTGGTTCAGTTGTTACAGCAGTAATTCTTGGAGTAATAAAAAAGAAAGTTACTAATAACTAATAATAAAAAATAAATAAAAAAGATTGTTATCTTAATTAATCAAAAACATGAAATCACATTCTATAAACCGAAAAAAATTTTAATTATTCAAATGTTGATTAAGAGAGAAGCAATCTTTTTTGTTATAAAAAGCCAGTTGATTTTTAAAAGAAAATATTGTATAATTCGGATAAACGAAAAAATAATTAGAAAGGAGAGGTTTTATGAAAGCTAAAGATAAAAGAATAGCAGCTTATTTAATATTCTTTATATTTTCTTTTCTTGCAATATCTTTTGCAAGTAGTTTTAATATTGACAACAAAACTTTCTATAACTCTTCTACAAAAAGGGAGAATGCGATTTTCTTAAATCAATCATCTACTTCTTCTAATTATTTAGCAATGAGAATATCTAGAATAAAAGTTATGGATATTTTTGTTGAAACAGATTCTTTACCACCTTTTGTAGATTCGGTGAAGAATATTTTTGAAATGGAAAAAATTATCAATATAGTAGAGAGAGCTTATAAAATTTTAGGTTTTTATACTATTTTGGATAGGGATAAAAGACGGATTCTGCTGATTTGATAGAATTTTATTTTTTTGACTACAATTAAATAAGATTTTATACAAGGAGAACTGTCGAATGAAAAAATTATTTTTAGGAACTGATGTAGGTTCTACAACTGTTAAAATTGTTTGCCTTGATGAGGAGAACAATGTTTTGTACTCAGTTTATCAAAGACACTTTTCTAATGTAAGAGAAACTTCAAAAGAACTTTTTGAGGATTTTTTCGCTTACATAGAAAAAAGATTCAATGAGGAAATCTCTTTTAAAATAAGTGTTACTGGTTCTGGAGGAATGGGAGTAGCTAAGTGGATTGATGTAGATTTTGTTCAAGAGGTGATTGCTTGTATAAAAGCTATCGAAACAGTAATTCCAGAAACAGATGTGGCAATAGAGTTAGGTGGAGAAGATGCAAAGATAACATATCTTAAAAATGGTATGGAACAGAGAATGAATGGAAGTTGTGCTGGTGGAACTGGAGCTTTCGTTGACCAGATAGCATCTTTACTAGATACAGATGCAATGGGTCTAAATGAACTAGCAAAAGGTTATGACACAATCTATCCAATAGCGTCAAGATGTGGAGTTTTTGCAAAAACAGATATACAACCATTAGTAAATGAAGGGGTTAAAAAAGAAAACATCGCAGTTTCAGTATTTCAAGCAGTAGTTAATCAAACTATTACAGGACTTGCTTGTGGAAAGAAAATTACTGGAAAGGTAGCTTTTCTTGGAGGACCTCTTTTCTTTTTGAGTGAACTTAGAAAAAGATTTATTGAAACTTTGAAACTTGAAAAAGAGGATATAATCTTCCCTGAAAATTCACAACTTTTTGTGGCTCGTGGAGCTTGTATTTTATCAAGAGAAAATAAAAAAGAGTTTACTTTAGGAGAGCTTAAAGAAAAAATAGCTATTTTGGATAATAAAGGTCTTCCTGAAACAATGACTTTACCACCTTTATTTGCAAATGAAGAGGAGGAAAAAGAGTTTTTCCAAAGACACGAAAAAGAAAAAATAGAAAAAATTGATATAGAAAATTATAGTGGAGATGCTTATTTAGGAATAGACGCTGGTTCTACAACAATAAAACTAGTTCTTATTTCAGAAAATAATGAGATACTTTACTCACACTATTCTCACAATAAGGGAAATCCTTTGGATAATATTCTAAATAATCTAAGAGAACTTTATTCAAAAATGGGAGATAGAGTTACAATAAAAGGTTCTTGCGTAACTGGTTATGGAGAAAATCTTATAAAATCAGCCTTAAAAGTTGATATGGGAATAGTTGAAACAATGGCTCACTATAGAGGAGCTAAACATTTTTCACCAGATGTAGATTTTATTCTTGATATCGGTGGACAAGATATGAAATGTTTAAAAATAAAAGATGGAGTTATAACTTCTATTCTTTTAAATGAGGCTTGTTCATCTGGTTGTGGATCTTTCTTGGAAACTTTTGCTGGAAGTTTAGGACTTTCTATCCAAGAGTTTGCAGAATTTGGAATGAAATCAAAATCTCCATCAGACTTAGGTACTAGATGTACTGTGTTTATGAACTCAAAAGTTAAACAAGCACAAAAAGATGGAGCAGATGTTGGAGATATATCAGCAGGGCTTTCATACTCTGTTGTAAAAAATACTTTGTTTAAAGTAATAAAAATGAAAAATAAAGAGGAGCTTGGGCAAAAAATAGTTGTTCAAGGGGGAACATTTTTAAATAACTGTGTTCTAAGAGCTTTCGAGCTTATATCTGAAAGAGATGTTGTAAGACCAAATATAGCTGGACTTATGGGAGCTTTTGGTGCAAGTTTACTTGCTAAAGAATATGCAGAAGAAAACCAATTAGAAAAATCATCACTTTTATCACTTCAAGATATAAATGGATTTTCTACTACAACAAATCTTACAAGATGTGGAATCTGTGGAAATAATTGCCTTTTAACAATCCATAAATTCCAAAATGGAGAAAGATTTATATCTGGAAATAGATGTGAAAGACCTTTAGGAAATAAGAAAAAAGAAGATGTGCCAAATATGTTTGAGTATAAATATAATAGACTTTTCAATTATACTCCGTTAGAGCCATCAAAAGCCACAAGAGGAGAGATTGGAATCCCAAGAGTTTTAAATGTTTATGATTCTTATCCATTCTGGTTTACTCTTCTTACAAAACTTGGATTTAGAGTTATTATCTCTGATGATTCTTCAAAAAAATTATATGAAAAAGGAATGGATACAATCTCTTCTGACTCAATCTGTTATCCAGCAAAAATGGTTCACGGACATATAATTAATCTTATAGAAAAAGGAATAAAAACAATTTTTTATCCTTGTGTTATTTTTGAAGAGAAAGAATCTAAAAAAGCTCAAAATCAATTTAACTGTCCAATAGTAATCTCTTATCCAGAAGTTATAAAAAATAATTTGGATATTTTAAAAGAGAAAAAGGTGGAAATGATGATACCATTCTTCTCTATGGCAAGTAAAGAAGTATTGTATAAAACAGTTTCTGAAGAGTTTAAAAAATATGGTGTAAGCAGAAAAGAGGCAGAGATAGCTGTTGACGCTGCTTGGGAAGAAAGATATAACTTTAGACGTGATATGCAAAATAAAGCAAAAGAGGTAATGGACTATCTTGAAAAAACTGGAAAAACAGGAATAGTTGTTTGTGGAAGACCATACCATAATGATAAAGAAATTCATCACGGAATACCAAATATTATAAATTCTTTTGGAATTGCTGTTTTAACTGGAGATGCTGTTGCAAGTCTTACAGAATTAGAAGATGGACTAAGAGTAATTGACCAATGGACATATCACTCAAGACTTTATAGAGCAGCAACTTTTGTTGGAAAACATCCAAATCTTGAGCTTGTAGAACTTAATAGTTTTAGCTGTGGACTAGATGCTGTAACTACTGACCAAGTTGAAGAAATATTATCAAACTATGGAAAAGTCCATACAATTTTAAAAATTGATGAAGTTAGCAATATGGGAGCTGTAAAAATAAGAATAAGAAGTTTATTAGCAGCCCTAGCTGACAAAAAAAGAGCTTTGAAAAAAATCGTTAAGAAAAAAATAGAATATAGAAAAAATCAATTTACTAAGAAGATGAAAGAGGAATATACAATCCTTGCTCCTCAAATGTCTCCAATCCATTTTGGTTTGATAAAAGATGCTTTTAAATCTGAGGGATATAATTTGGAGATTTTGGAAGAAACAAAGGAGGCATTAAATACAGGACTTCAATATGTAAACAATGATGCTTGTTATCCGTCAATCCTAGTTATTGGGGAACTTATTCAAGCTCTAAAATCTGGTAAGTATGATGTAAATAGAACTGCTGTTATGATTTCTCAAACTGGTGGAAGTTGTCGTGCTACTAACTATGTGGGATTTTTAAAGAAAGCTCTAAGAGATAGTGGATTTGCAAATGTGCCAGTTCTATCACTTAATGCTGTGGGATATGAAAAACAAGAGGGATTTAAACTTACTCCAAAACTTATACACAAAACAATGATGGCTGTTTCTTATGGGGATATTCTTATGAAACTTCTTTATCATATAAGACCTTATGAAACTATAAAAGGGATTACAAATAAAATATTTGATAGATGGTATGAAGATGTAAAACCAAATATAAGAAATGGAAAACTTTTACAATTTAGAAATAACTTAAATAGGATAGTAGACGAATTTTCATATATAAAAACAACTGGGGAACAAAAAATAAAAGTAGGAGTAGTTGGAGAGATTTTAGTAAAATTTAGTCCATTTGCTAATAACCATATAGTAGATTTTATAGAGAGTGAAGGTGGAGAGGCTAGAACTTCCAGCCTTATGAGTTTTATAAACTACTGTATTTATAGTGATAATTTCTTAAAAGAAAGATTTAAAGGAAAAATGGCAACTCTTCAAACAAAGGCTGCTTTGGCTTTAACAGGATTCTATACAGGATTTGTAAATAGAGCTTTAGCAAGATGTGAGAGATTTAAAAAAGAGGATTTTATTGGAAATATAGCTGATAAAACTTCTAAATTTATATCAATTGGTCATCAATCTGGAGAAGGTTGGTTCTTGATGGGAGAGATGATAGAACTAATCGAACACGGAGTACCTAATATAGTTTGTGTTCAACCTTTTGGTTGCTTGCCAAATCATATAACAGGTAAGGGTATGATAAAAAGATTAAAAGAAAGTTATTCATATTCAAATATCGTGTCAATAGATTATGACCCAGCTTATTCAGAAGTAAATCAAATAAATAGAATTAAACTTATGCTATCAGTGGCAAAGAAAAATCTTTTAGAAAATAAACAATAAAAAATCAGGTAAGTAAAAAAGGGAGTGTTACAAAAATGTAGCATTCCCTTTTTCTAAGCAGTTAAATTATAAATTTTTTACATCAGCAGTGTCGATTATTAAAGTGACAGGACCATCGTTGATTAATGAAACTTTCATGTCAGCTCCGAATCTACCTGTTTCAACTTTTCCAATAGAGAATTCTCTAAACTTTTGGATAAAACTTTCATAAAGAGGGATTGCAATTTCTGGTCTAGCTGCATCAGTAAATCCAGGTCTTCTACCTTTTATGCAATTACCATAAAGAGTAAATTGCGAAACTATAAAAATATCTCCACCAATTTCATCAAGTCCAAGATTCATTTTTCCATTTTCATCTTCAAATACTCTAAGACCTTTTATCTTATTAGCTAACCAAACAACCTCTTTTTCTGTATCTTCGTGAGTGATTCCCAAAAGAACTAAAAATCCTTTTCCAATTTTTCCAACACTTTCACCATCTATTTTTACTTCTGATTCTAAAACTCTTTGAACAACAGCTCTCATAACATCTCCTTTTAAAACTTTTTATTTATTATACTACATCAAAAGTTTTTTATCAAATAATAGTAATAAATATTGATTTTTTTAATAGTTTGAAGTATAATAATATACAGTTTGATAGGAAGGGGTAAATGATATCCCTTTTTTCTTTAAGAAAAAATAGGAGGAAAATATGGATATTTTAATAGTAATGAGTATCGGAATATTAGTAGGAAATAGATTTTTTTCTCATAAATACAAAACAATAAATGAAAAATTACAACTTATATGTACAATTTTACTGATTTTCTCTATGGGAGTTACTTTAGGTAGAAGAGAGAATTTTATACAGGAGTTAAGTCTTTTGGGGTGGCATAGTTTTATCTTTTGTTTTATTCCATCTCTATTTTCGCTTATAATAGTTTTTTTATTAACACGTCATTTTATAGAAAAAAGAAAAAATAGTGGAAAGGGGAAAAATTAATGGTTGTATTTGCTTTGATTGCTCTTATTTCAGGGGTGGCTTATGGACTTTGTGATATAAATATTGGATTTGTGTCAGCAATAACTTCTAGAACAGACTTTATATTATATTTTTTAATGTTTTTTGTTGGAATAAGTGTAGGACTTCATAAAGGAATTTTAAATGATTTGAAAAAATATCATTTGAAAGTTTTAATTATTCCTTTTGGGATTGTGGTTGGATCTATTATTGGAGGAATGATTTGCAGTCCTATTACAGGATTTACTTTGGGAGAAAGTACAGCTGTTGCAAGTGGTCTTGGTTGGTATAGTCTTTCTGGTATTACGGTTGGAAAACTTGCAGGGGCAAAACTTGGAAGTATTACTTTTTTAAGTAATCTTATGAGAGAGATTTTTTCATTCTTTCTTATTCCTATAATTGCCAAATATCTAAACTATTATAGCTGTATTGCACCAGCTGCTGCAACAAGTGAGGATACAACACTTCCTATGATGATAAAATATACAAATGAAGAAACAGTTATGTTATCTGTGTTAAATGGAATGATTTGTTCAGCTCTTGTTCCGGTGTTGATTTCTTTTTGTTATAATAATATGTAGAAAATAAAAAATATAGAAACGAAAAAAGAGTGTAATTTGATTTAGCATTCTTTTTTTATATTTAAAATATTATATTTATAAAAAATGAAAGAATTACGATATATAATTGAGTTTTCCTTAAAGAGATGATATAATTAAGATAGATTATAGTTAAATTTTGAATGGGCTGGTGACATAGTGAAAATAAAAGAATTAGAAATTAAAAATTTTCGTTGTTACGAAAATATGAAGATAAAGTTAGATTCAAATTATATAGTTTTAATAGGGATTAATGGCTCAGGAAAAACAACTATATTAGATGCTTTATCTATTGCCTTAGGTGGATATATTTCAGTATTTGATGGAATGGGAATCTTAGGAATTAATAAAAATGATTCTCACTATAAAATGTATGAAATAGGAAATAGAATAGAGAGAGAGCATCAATTTCCAGTGTCTATTTCAACCAAATGTGAATTTGATAATAAAGAACTTTATTGGGAAAGAACTCTGAATGGAGAAAGAGGAAGGACTACAAGTACGAGAGCTAAACAAATAATAGAATATGCTTCATCTCTTCAAAAAGGGATTAAAGAAGGAGACAAAAATATAATATTACCAATGGTAGCATATTATGGTACAGGTAGACTTTGGATGCAAAAGAGAGATAGAAATATAAAAGAAATAAAAGGAAATTTCTCTCGTTTAAAAGGATATATTGATTGTTTAGATTCAGCTTCAAACGAAAAGCAAATGTTAAAGTGGTTTGAAAAAATGACTTATATCGAATTACAAGAAGAGAAAATTATTCCTGAACTAGATGCTGTAAAAAAAGCTTTAAGCAAAAGTTATAAAA
>Faulkner_p2__coassemble_2531_pt1 | contig 11713 bp, 10 predicted proteins | sample Faulkner_p2__metabat2_low_PE_003 | metagenome-assembled genome bin Faulkner_p2 | reverse complement strand
TTAGGTCGTTCTATAATGAAAACTTTGGAGATACAAAAACTTTCTCCCTCTGCAACTTTAAAAAATCTTAATAAAATTATCTATCCAGATATAACAGAAGATATGTTTATAACAATGCTACACAGTAACTTTAACTATAAAACTAAAGTTTTAACTTATTCAAATGCAGGTCACAATCCACTTATAGTGTATAGAGCAAAAACTGACGAGATAGAACTTCATACAACAAAGGGAGTGGCAATAGGATTTTTAGATAGTTATAACTATAAAGAGGGACAAGTAAAACTTGATAAAGGTGACGTAGTTATTTACTATACAGATGGTATTACAGAAACAGAAAATCACGAAAAAGAATTATTTGGAATAGAAAGACTTAAAAAAGTAATCTATGATAATAAAGATAAAGAACCTGACCAAATAAAAGATGTTATCCTTGATGAAATTAATAGTTTTAGAAAAGGATATCAACAGGTTGACGATTTAACTTTCGTTATTATAAAAAATACTGAAGATGCAATGGAAATATAGGAGAAGATATGGAAAAAAAATGTACAAGCGTAGGTGGACAAGCTGTAATAGAGGGAGTTATGATGAGAAATGGCTCTTTAGTGGCTACTGCAGTGAGAAGACCAAATGGAGATATAGTGTATAAAAAAACTTATATCTCTGAGAACAGAAAAAAAATATCTCAAATTCCTTTTGTAAGAGGGGCTGTTGTTTTGTTTGATTCTTTGGTAATAGGAATGAAAGAGTTAACTTTTTCTGTTAATGAAAGTGAAGAGAATGAAGAGGAACAACTTACAAATAAAGAGGCTATAATGACTACAGTTTTTTCTTTAGGACTTGGAATAGGACTTTTTATAGTTCTTCCATCTCTTATAAGTAGTTTTTTATTTGCTGGAAATAAAGCCTATACAAATATATTAGAGGGTGTTTTAAGACTTGTATTTTTCTTGGTATATATTTGGGCAATCTCTTTTTCAAAGGATATAAAAAGAGTTTTTGAATATCATGGAGCTGAGCATAAAACAATCTATGCTTATGAAAATGATAAGGAACTTACTCCAGAAAATGCAAAAGAATTTACGACATTACACCCAAGATGTGGAACAAGTTTTCTTTTAACAGTTATGCTTATAGCGATAATTGTTTTTAGTTCGATAGATTATCTATTACCAACACCAGAAACTTTATATATGAGAGTAATTTTAAGAGTGGTGTTAAGAGTAGCTTTAATGCCATTGATTGCTGGACTTTCGTATGAGTTTCAAAGATTTTCTAGTAAACATTTAGATAATTTATTTATAAAATTACTTGCAACACCAGGTCTTGCTTTACAAAAATTAACAACAAAAGAGCCAGACTTAAAACAACTTGAGGTAGCAATCGTTGCTATGAAAGTGGCACTGGGGTTAGAAGTTAATAATGCCACAGAAACAAAATAAAAAGGGTTACAAAAAATTTAACATATATAATATCTAGGAGGAAGAATGTATAACATAAGAAAAATTACAGAAGACTTATACTATATTGGGAGTGATGATATTCGTTTAGAGTTATTTGAAAATATACACCCAATTGAAAAAGGTGTTTCTTACAACTCTTATCTTTTATTAGACGAAAAGAGCGTTTTATTTGATACAGTAGACGCATCAAAAGGAAAAGAATTTTTAGAAAAAATAAAAGCAATATTAAATGGAAAAGAATTAGATTACTTAGTAGTTCACCATGTAGAGCCAGATCACGGAGCTATGATTGGAGAAGTAGTAGGACTTTATCCAAATGTAAAAGTAGTAGCATCTAAACAAGCTTTCGTATTTATGAAACAATTTGGAGCTAAAATTGAAGAAAATAATATGGTTGTTGTTAAAGAAGGAGATAAAGTATCTTTCGGTAAACATGAGTTTGTATTTGTAGGAGCACCAATGGTTCACTGGCCAGAAGCTTTAGTAAGTTTTGATACAACAACAAATACTTTATTCAGTGCTGATGCTTTTGGAACTTTCAGTTGTCTATATGGAAGATTATTTGATGATGACTTCAATATTGAATTAGAACTTATGGAAGAAATGAGAAAATACTATACAAATATTGTTGGTAAATTCGGAGTTCAAGTTCAAACATTACTAAAAAAAGCAAGTACATTAGATATAAAAATGATATGCCCATTACATGGACCAATCTGGAGAACAAACTTAGGTTTACTTTTAGATAAATATAACAAATGGAGTAAATACGAACCTGAACAACACGGAGTTTTAATTTGCTACGCATCAATGTATGGAAATACAGAAGCTGGAGCAATGTTACTTGCAAACAGATTAAAAGAAAAAGGATTACACAATATAGCTGTTTATGATGTATCAAAAACTGATGTATCAACTTTAATAGCAGAAACTTTCAAATATAGCCATTTAGTTTTAGCATCTCCAACATACAATATGGGAATCTTCCCTATAATGCATAACTATTTAGAAGATATGAAAGCTCTAAATGTTCAAAATAAAATAGTTGGAATTATTGAAAATGGTACTTGGGCTTGTAAAGCTGGAGACGAAATGATAAAAATAATCAAAGAAATGAAAAATATGATTGTTTTAGAAGAAAAAGTAAAAATTATGTCTTCACTTAACGAAGAATCAGAAAGAGAAATAGAAAATATGGCTGATTCTATATTAAAAACTTTATAATTTAGTTAAATAAAAAATTTAAAGAACTACTGTAAATTTACAAAATACAAACTAAAGTGCAGTAGTTCTTTTTTTATATAAAAATTTAGAAATTATTTTGATTTTCTAAGTCTAAGATTGTGTAAAATTAAAAAATTGGAGGATAAAATGATATATTTATCAACTTTTTTGGGAGGAGTTCTTTCTTTTTTCTCCCCTTGTGTATTACCAATAATCCCCCTATATATTGGTTATCTATCTGGAGGAAATCTTCAAAATAGAAAGAGAATAATAGTGAATACAATATTTTTTACAATTGGAATATCCTTTGCTTTTTTTATTCTAAGTCTTGGATTTTCATCTCTTGGAATATGGTTACAACAATACAAAAATATAATTAGTAAAATATCAGGAATTTTAATAATTGCTTTAGGATTTTTTCAACTGGGAATTTTAAAGTTTTCATCTCTTGAAAAGGAGAGAAAATTTTTTGTTGAGATTGATACTATGAATCCAATAATCGCTTTTTTACTTGGATTTACTTTTAGTTTCGCTTGGACACCTTGTATTGGGCCAGCTCTTTCAAGTATTTTATTTACTATAACAGCTTTAAAAGATATAAAGGTAGGTTATACTTTGATGGTAATGTATGCTTTAGGATTTACAATTCCTTTTTTACTAACTGGAATATTTAGTTCATATTTTTTAAAAATTTTTAGAGAGAATATGGGAGTTATAAAATATACTACTAAGATAATGGGAGTTTTGCTTATAATCTTAGGTATTTTAATAATAAGTGATAGATTAAATCAAATAATAGGTTATTTAATGTAAAATTTAAGGAGGTAAAATGAAAAAAATAATAGGTATAATATTTTTAATGATTTCATTGGTAAGTTTTTCAAATAGTGCTAAAGCACCAGATTTTAATCTGAAAGACCAATATGGAGTAGTCCATTCTTTAGAAAATTATAAGGGGAAAGTTATATTTCTAAACTTTTGGGCAACTTGGTGTCCTCCTTGTAAAAAAGAGATGCCTGATGTAGAGAGTATCTATAAGGAATATGAAGAAAATAAAAAAGATGTGGTAATTCTAGGGGTAAATAGTGAAAAAGAAAATGAAGCAAAGAAATTTTTAAAAGATAAAGGATATACTTTTCCAACTGTAATAGATGAAAATTCAGAAGTAATGAGAAAATATTTTATTCAAGCTTTTCCAACTAGCTTTGTAATAGATAAAGAGGGAAATGTCTATGGTTATGTTATGGGTGGACTTACTAAAGAACAGATAAAACAAGTAATAGAAGAGGTATTAAAAAAATAGCTGAAAATATAGAGAAATTACGTTAAAGGGAAATGGGAAATTAAAATAAAAGGAAGTGATAGAAAATGTCAACAGTTAAAGTAATTCGTGAAGTAAAAAGATGTGAAGTAGAAAATCAATGGGTTTTATGTTTTCAGTATTGTCAGTATTTTTATGATGATAATACTTCAGAAGAAGGTTATAGATTTATTTGGAGGAAACCAAATGGAAACTTACAACCAGCAAGAGGACAAGCAAGAATACCTGAAATCTCAGATATAAATTATTTAGTCAAAGCTATGGAACAGTTAGAAAAAGATATTAATCAAAAAGAATAAGAAATAAAGAATTAGTGGACTGCTATATTAAAATTTGTAACAGTCCACTTTTTAGCTTATTCTTTTTCAAATCCTTTTTCTTTTAAAAATTCTATGATTTTATCAACAGCCTCATCAATATTTTCATAATGGATATTTAAGTCATATTGATGTTTTCCAATACCGATATCATAAAGAGGGTCATAATATTCTTTCATTAGAACCTCACTAAGTTCAGCGATTTTTCCTTCCATAAGCATAGAGTGATATCTTTTATATCTTTCTTTACTTATATATCTAGCCACTTTTAAAAGACATTCTTCCAAACTTTCAATAGAGGCATTAGAATAATCTTCCATTATTATTTTTACTCTATTTTCCATAGTTGTACTTACGAAAATATGAAGTCCGCTAATAATAGAGTCATAAATACATTCAGGAACATAAATATCTCCAATTCTTTTACTTTCGCTTTCAACTAAGAAGTATTTTTTTTCATTTTTTATAACAGCATCAAAAATTTCTCCATCAAATCTTTTTTGGCTTTGTTTTCTCTCTTCACATAAAGCTCCAAAGAAAGATCCTTTGTGGTCAGCCATTTTTTCAAGATTAAGAACAGAGTATCCTTTTTCTTGTAATTTTTCAAGAATTTTAGTTTTCCCCTCTCCTGTTCTTCCGTGGATAACAATATATTTTATATCTTTATTTCTTTCTTCAATAGTGTTTAAAATAAATTGTCTATATGCTTTATATCCACCTTGAAGTTTAAAAGTTTTATATCCAAGACTATTAAAAAGCACCTCTAAAGTCGTACTTCTCATACCGCCTCTAGCACAATAAAATACAAGTTTATCATATTTTTTTGAAAGTTCATTAATTTCTTTAAATATTACAGGCAATCTTTTTGAAATTTTTTCAATTCCAATCTCTTTGGCTTTTTCTTTGGAAACTCTTACATAGGCAGTACCAACTTCAGCTCTCTCGTCATCAAGAAGAGATGGAATGTTGATAGCTCCGGGGATTGGTTCTTCTTTAAATTCTTTAGGACTTCTAACATCTATTAAAATATAGTTTTTTAATTTTAAAATATCTTCAAAATGGATCTCTCTCATATATACCTCACCTTTCTGATTTATATTTTATTATAAACCAAAATCTAAAGAATATCAAATAAATAATGAAAATAACTATTGCCAAAGTCTATTTTATGGGGTACAATGTAGAGTGAACTAAAAATATACCACGACCAATAATTATTTTTTATGCAAAGTATATAAAAAATAAATAAAAAATATTAGAACAAAATTTAGAAATTTGCTATAATAAATTTATTGACAAAAAATATTATTTTTTAATCAAAAAACGATTATTAATTATTCTAAATTTCTAAAAAATGGAAAGCGTTGAGGAGGTTACACTATGGCTACAAAAACTTATTACAAAACAGAAGAAATAGGGGCTAATAAACCTGGATTTTCAAGAACACGTTCTATAATTGAAGCTGCTTTTTATGGAAACAACGTAACAAAAGTTACAACAGTAAAAGAAGCATACAAACTAGCTAAAGCTTCACCGGGAACAATAGTTACAGATATTCCTGTTTATAAAGGTGAAGAATTTGGATTAGAGCCAGATACAAAAGTTTTACTATTCAACGATGGACCTATAACAGGACGTTTCGCTGCTGCTAGAAGAATAGTAGGAGACCCAGATATAGATAAAGCAAGACTTGATAAAACTTTGATGAATGCTGTTTATTATACAAGATTCAAAAAACTTTATCATGCAGAAGTTTATATTGGACTTAACCCAGAATTTATGGTAAAAGCTCACCTTTTAATTCCTGAAGGAGACGAAAATATCATGTATTCTTGGATGTTAAACTTCCAATATTTATCAATAGAATATTTAAAAATGTATAAAAATTCAAGAGTTCTTCCAAAAGAATCTGACATCTATATTTTCTCAGATCCATTCTGGAAAGGAACTAGATATGTAGAAGCAGCTGACCCAGAATATTTAACATATTTTGATCCAGAAAATAACTGTGCTGCAATCTTAGGAATGAAATATTTCGGAGAATTTAAAAAAGGAACTTTAACTTTAGCTTGGGCTATTGCTAACCGTCAAGGATATGTATCTTGTCATGGTGGACAAAAGAAATATACATTAAAAAATGGAAGAAATTATGTAGCATCATTCTTTGGATTATCTGGAACAGGAAAATCTACATTAACTCATGCAAAACATAATGGAAAATATGATGTAACAATTCTTCATGATGATGCTTTTATTATAAATACAGAAACTTGTTCATCAATAGCTTTAGAGCCAACATATTTTGATAAAACAAATGACTATCCAGCAGGAAGTCCTGACAATAAATATCTATTAACAGTTCAAAACTGTTCTGCAACTTTAGATGAAAATGGAAAAGTTGTAATAGTTACTGAAGATATACGTAACGGAAATGGAAGAGCTATTAAATCTAAACTTTGGTCACCTAACCGTGTAGATAAAATAGAAGAGCCAGTAAATGCAATATTCTGGTTGATGAAAGACCCAACACTTCCACCAGTAGTAAAATTAAAAGGAGCATCTCTTGCATCAGTTATGGGAGCTACTCTTGCTACTAAGAGAAGTAGTGCTGAAAGACTTGCTCACGGAGTTGACCCTAACGCTCTAGTAGTAGAACCATATGCAAACCCATTTAGAACTCATCCACTATCAGATGACTATAATAAATTTAAAAAATTAGTTGGAGATAAAAATGTTGAGTGTTATATTTTAAATACTGGAGAATTTATGGGTAAAAAAGTTCAACCTAAAGATACTCTAGGAATACTTGAAAAAATAGTTGATAGAGAAGCAGAATTTAAACCTTGGGGACCATTCTCTGATATAGAAATTCTTGAGTGGGAAGGATTTGTACCTAATTTAGAAGATCCAGAATATCTAGATGCTCTAAAAAATAGAATGAAAGATAGACTTGAATTTGTAAAATCAAGAGAAACATTTAAAGGTGGAAGAGATAGACTTCCTGAAGATGCTTTTGAAGCAATAGAAAAAGTTGTTAAAGAAATAAACGCTTTATAATATAAAAATAGCCTGACTTACATAATGTAGGTCAGGTTTTTTTAAAATATATTACAAAATTCTTCAATATTTTCTATTTTATTTGTAAAAAAATAAATAATGCTAACATTACATTGAGGAAGAGTTATCGAAAAATAATGGTCTTTCCAATAGAAAAAATCAAAGTTTTTTTGTTTAGGTTCTGATATTATAAGTGAATTTGTAGTTGCAGGCAAATCAAATAAATCATAAAAGAAATTTTTAGGATTATTTTTCGGTTTATCCCAAAGTCCAATATTTGATTTTGACTTAGTATTTCTATGGCAAGCTTTTTCCACTCCAAAAATCTTAAACTTAAAATCTAGATATTTTATCCAAAAAATAATATCTTCTTTTTCAGAGATAGTAAAATTTTTGTTTTCTCTTTTTAAAATCTCTCTTATATGATGTTCAAAATTTCCAAGAACAGAGGAGTTACAAGTCTTGCAACATGGAAGATAAGAAAGACGATAAGAATACAGAGTATCCTCTGGAGATATAAAAAAAGATTTTTTTACATCATTTTCAAAAACCCATTTAGGTAAAAGATGTTCTTTTGTGATATTTTTGTCAGTACCACAGATAATACAACATTCCTTTCCATATTCTGAGATTTCAAAGTTTTTTTCTATTGATTGTAATAATGTTAAGATAGTCTGATTCATAATTCCTCTTTTTAGCATTTTCTTAAATTTTATAATATAAATTAAAAAAAATCAATAGAATATTTTTATAAAAAAAGCACCCAACTCTTTAAAGAATGGGTGCAGATAAATTATGCTTCTTCTTGTTCTATTTTCATTTGGATATAGTCGTCATAGCTCATTAGTTTGTCAACTATAGTTCCGTCTGGTAAAATTTCTATGATTCTGTTAGCAACAGTTTGAATAAATTCGTGGTCGTGTCCAGCAAAAACTATTGTTCCAGGGAATTTTATTAATGCTTTGTTTAGAGATGTAATTGATTCAAGGTCTAAGTGGTCTGTTGGGTTATCAAATAATAAAGCGTTTGCTCCAGACATCATCATTCTTGATAACATACATCTTACTTTTTCTCCCCCTGATAAAACTTTAGCTTTCTTTAAAGATTCTTCTCCAGTGAATAACATTCTTCCTAAGAATCCTCTTACATAAGAATCGTGTTGATCAGGTGAGTATGGTCTTAACCATTCAACAAGATCTAAATCTACTCCCTCGAAGAAAGCAGAGTTATCTTTTGGCATATAAGCGTGAGTTACTGTAACTCCCCAAGTAACACTTCCAGTATCTGGTTCTAAATCTCCAGCTAAAACTGATAAAAGAGTTGTTTTTAATATATCGTTATCAGATATAATAACCACTTTATCTCCAGTGTTAATTGTAAAAGAAAGATTTTTGAAAATTTCAACACCGTTTATTGATTTAGAAAGATTTTCAACTTTTAACATATTGTTTCCAGCTTCTCTATCTGGTTTAAACTCGATAAATGGATATTTTCTATTTGATACTTGCATATCTTCAAGTTGTAATTTTTCAAGTTGTTTCTTTCTTGAAGTAGCTTGTTTAGATTTTGCAGCGTTAGCTGAGAATCTAGCAATAAATTCTTGAAGTTCTTGTCTTTTTTGTTCAAGTTTTTTATTTTTGTTAGCTATTAAACTTAACATAAGTTGGCTTGACTCATACCAGAAGTCATAGTTTCCAACGAACATTTTAATTTTTCCATAGTCTATATCAGCAATGTGAGTACAAACTTTATTTAAGAAGTGTCTATCGTGAGATACAACTATAACAGTAGTATCATCTAAATCCATTAAGAAATTTTCTAACCAAGCCACAGCTTTAATATCAAGTCCGTTAGTAGGCTCGTCAAGAAGTAATACATCTGGGTGTCCAAATAATGCTTGAGCAAGTAAAACTTTAACTTTTAAAGGCTCTTCTAAATCTCTCATATAAGATTCGTGAAGATTAGCTTTTATTCCAAGTCCAGTAAGTAAAGTAGCAGCCTCTGATTCAGCGTCCCAACCATTTAACTCTGCAAATTCTCCCTCAAGGTCAGCAGCTCTCATTCCATCTTCTTCAGTAAAATCTTCTTTTGCATAGATAGCGTTTTTCTCAACTATAATATCCCATAATCTTTTATGTCCCATAAGAACAACATCTAAAACTTTTGAATCTTCAAAAGCAAAGTGGTTTTGAGATAAAACAGCCATTCTTTTATTTTTGTCTAAGATAACTTCTCCCTCAGTTGGAGTGATTACTCCAGAAAGAATTTTAACAAAAGTAGACTTACCAGCACCGTTAGCTCCAATTAATCCGTAGCAATTTCCAGGTGTGAATTTTATGTTAACATCTTCAAAAAGTTTCTTGTCTGGAAATCTCATTGTTAGATTACTTGTAGAAATCATTTATAATTTTCCTCCTAATAAAAATTTAATCATTCGCTCTATTATAACATAAAGAATAAAAAAAACAAAATATATTTTGTCAAAAATAAAAAAAATCTTGATGATATTTAAAAATAATGGTATCATATAAACCTATGAAAAATATAAAATTTGAAGAGGAATTATGGTAAATATACTAACACCTTTAAAAATAAAAAATATAGAGATTAAAAATAGAGTTGTTCTTCCACCTCTTGTAAGATTTTCTATGATAGAAGATGACGGATATGTAACAGAAAAACTTCTTAAGTGGTACGAAAGTATCGCCCAAGATGGTGTAGGAATGATAATAGTTGAGGCTACTTGTGTAAGTTCTGACGGAAAACTTAGAGATAATCAACTTGGTATTTGGGACGATTCTTTTATAGAAGGACTTAGCAAAATAGCCGAAATTGGTAAAAAATATAAAATCCCTATGCTTATTCAAATTCATCACGCTGGTTTTGGAAAAAATATAAAAGATGTTGATGAAAAAATCCTTGATGATATTTTGGAAAAATTTGTTGAGGCTTTTGTAAGAGCTAAAAAAGCAGGTTTTGACGGAATAGAAATCCACGGAGCTCACACTTATCTTTTATCACAACTTAACTCAAGACTTTGGAATACAAGAGATGATAAATATGGTGGAGATTTTCAAAGAAGAATGTATTTCAATAAAACTTTGATTGAAAGGACTAAGTATCTTTTCGATGATAATTTTATTCTTGGGTACAGACTTGGAGGAAATGAGCCAACAATAGAAGATAGCACTGAAATAGCAAAATATCTTGAAAGTCTGGGATTAGATTTGATTCATATTTCAAGTGGAATACCAGAAGAGAGATTTAGACAAGCTGCCAAAATAGATAATTTTCCAGAAAATTATCCAGAAGAAAAAGATTTTAATCTTGATTGGGTAATATATATGGGGGTTGAGATAAAAAAACATCTTCATATACCTGTTATCGGAGTGAGAAATATAAGGACAGAGGAACAAGTAAGCTATCTTGTAGAAAATAATCTTTTGGATATGGTGGCAGTAGGTAGGGCAATGATATTTACAAACCATTGGATGAGAAAAGCAAGAAAATCATATTTAAAGAGGGTAGAAAATGACACCAAATAGTATAGATATTTTTTGTGATGTAATAGATAACTTTGGAGATATTGGGGTAGTTTATCGTTTTGCCAAAGAGATAAAAATATTATACAGTGATGCAAGAATAAGAGTTATTCTTAACAAACTTGACGAACTTGTAAAAATAAATAAAGAGGCAGAAAAAGTAAATATCCAAGATATTAACGGAGTAACATATATATATGAAGATTTTTTCAAAAAAAACTTTTCTCAGTTTGGAGTTTCTGATATAATGATTGAGGCTTTTGGTTGCAATATCTTTGACGAGTATGTAGACGAGGCAAAAGAGAAATCAAAACTTTGGATAAATCTTGAATATCTTTCAGGAGAAAAATGGGTAGAAGATTTTCATTTGAATCAATCTTTAATAAACTCTAAAACTTTAAAAAAGATTTTCTATATGCCTGGGTTTTCTAAAAAAAGTGGTGGGGTCTTAATGGATTCTGAATTTTTAAAAAATAAAGAATATGGTTTAAATCATAGAAATGAGGTTTTAAAAGAATATTTTCCTGATATAGATTTTGAAGGAAAATTAGTCGGAACAGTATTTTCATATGAGAAAAATTTTGAAAATCTTTTGGATACTTTAAATCAACAAGAAAAAGAAACAGTTCTTATTCTTATGGGAGAGAAAACTCAAAATAGTTTTAAAAAATTTTTTGAAAAAAATTCATCAGGGGACTATATAAATTTTAAGAAATATGATAAAATATATCTGTATAATGCCAAATTCTTTTCACAAGAAGAATATGATAGGATTATATCAGCTGT
>Faulkner_p2__coassemble_2144_pt1 | contig 15070 bp, 16 predicted proteins | sample Faulkner_p2__metabat2_low_PE_003 | metagenome-assembled genome bin Faulkner_p2 | reverse complement strand
TTTTATCTATACTCTTCCAAGATTTTCTTAGTTAAGTCTGGATAGTTTCCTATAACTATATCTATACCTTTTTCTATCATATCCCTTATATCTTTTTCTTCATTTACTGTATAGACATTTATCTCAATATTATGCTCTTTTAGCTCTTTTACATTTTCGGCAGTCATACTTAAAAAATGAGGGTGATAACATTTTACACCTACATCTTCAGTGTATTTTCCAGCATTAATTATCCAAGTTTCAGTAAGTAACCCATATTTTAAATTAGGAGCGATATTTTTCATTCTTAGGACTGAATAATGATTAAAACTAGAAATAAGCACTCTATCCTCTAGTCTATACTCTTCAATCAATTTCCACACTTTTTCTTCAATGCCAAAATATTCATTTAGCCCTGTTTTTAGCTCAATATTTGTAACTATATTTTTATCTTTTACAAGTTCAAAATACTCTCTCAAAGTTGGAATAGGATTAAATCCACATTGCCCTCTAAATTTAAAAGAGGCATCAAATTTTCTTAACTCATCATAAGTATATGACACTACCAAACCTTTTCCATCAGTAGTACGGTCTATTGTTTCGTCGTGGATAATCACAACTTCTCCATCTTTAGTCAACTGAACATCTAGTTCTATTCCGTCTACTCCCTCTTCTACTGCTTTTCTAAAAGCTAACATTGTATTTTCTGGATATTTTCCACTAAATCCTCTGTGAGCAAAATTTTTAGTCATCTTAACTCCTTTAATTATTCTTCAACTACATTATCTTTATATATTCTTGAATAAATATCTTGTGCTTTTGTACCTATCTCATTTAACTCATATTCCTCATCAGTACCATATTGAGCTATAAATTTTACAATAGATGTCAAAACCTCATCAATAGGCATTTCATATATCATATAAAATCCATCATCAAAATATTCCTTTAAAAATTCTTGATCCTCTTTAGATATCTTTAACATACTTCCTCCAAATATTTTTTTATACAATTTAGTTATACCCTATGTAAAGTTTTTTTTCAACTACTTTTTACATAATTTTTACATATTACTATTTTTAATTTTTTCTGTTTCCTTACTAATAAAAAAATTTACAAAGTCAAAAAATTAAGATAAAATATATATCATACTATATTTTTAGGAGAAACAGATGATAAAAAAAATTTTAGAAAAAGAAAATCTGTCACGAGAGGATTTGCTTACACTTATTAAGATAGACAACCCTCAAGATTTACAACTTCTTTTTGATAAAGCATACGAAACAAAACTAAAATATATTGGTAATAAAGTTTATTATAGAGGGCTTATAGAATGTTCGAATATCTGCATTAAAAACTGCAAATACTGTGGTATAAGGCGTGATAATAAAAATGTAGATAGATTCGCTCTTTCCAAAAATGATATTTTAGATATTTCTCGTTGGATATATAAAAATGGTTATGGTTCTTTAGCTCTACAATCTGGAGAGAGAACTGATAAGGAGTTTATAGATTTTATAGAAGATACCTTAAAAGATATTCAAAAAATCTCAAATAACTCCCTTGGAATAACCCTATCCCTTGGAGAACAAACCCTTGATACCTACAAAAGATGGTTAAAAGCTGGGGCTAGTCGTTATCTTTTAAGGATAGAAACTACCAACAGAGAACTTTTTAAAAAAATCCATTTTGATGATGACTTACACTCATTTGACAAAAGATTACAAGCTCTTAAAGATTTAAAAACAGCTGGTTATCAAGTGGGAACTGGTGTAATGATAGGACTTCCAGACCAAACCTATGAGGATTTAGTGAGTGATATTATATTCTTTAAAGAAAATGATATTGATATGATAGGAATGGGACCATATATTCTTCACGAAGAAACTCCCCTTGGGCAAAGCTCTGTTGGGAAAATCCTATCTGATGAAAAAAGATTTGAATTAAGTCTAAAGATGATAGCCCTTTGTAGAATTTATCTAAAAGATATAAATATTGCATCTACAACAGCACTTCATGCCCTTGACCCTCTTGGTAGAGAAAAAGGGATACTTGCTGGAGCCAATGTCATTATGCCAAATGCCACATCAAAAAACATAAAACCAAAATATCAACTTTATCGTGGAAAACCAAATCTTGAAGATGATGCTATCACTGGAAAACTTGCCCTTGAAAAAAGTCTAAAGAGTATAGGGGAAGAGGTAGTTTACTTTAAGCAAGGAAATTCTCCACATTTTTACAATAGAACAAAATAAGAGAGGTGTTTAATGGAAGGATATATAAAATCAAATTTTTTAGAAAATTACAACGAAAATAGTAAAAAAGCTATACTTGTAGTAAACTTTGGTACTACTCACTTTGACACTAGAGAGGAAACAATCGAAGTTTTAATAAAGGAAGTAAAAGAAAAGTTTACTGACTTTGAAGTTAGAGAGTGCTATACTTCAAGAATTATCTTAAAAAAATTAAGAGAAAAAAATATTTTTATTGATAATCCTGTTGAGGCTATGGAAAGATTAAAGAATGAGGGATATACTCACGTGATTATTATCTCTAGCAATGTTATAGACGGTATTGAGTATAAAGCTTTAGTTAAAAATATTGAGCATTTTAATGGAGATTTCGAAGAGTTAAGGATTGCTCCCCCTCTTCTTAATACAAATACTAGCTTTTTAAAAGTGGCTAAAGTTTTAAATGGATATTTTGGAAATCCTTGTGAAAAAGAGGCATATCTATTTGTAGGTCACGGAACTTTAGATTCATCAGACTCAGCTTATCCTTGTATGGATTATATTTTTAAATATCTTGGTTACAGTTATTATGTAGGAACTATCGAGGGCTTTCCATCAATAGATGAAATAAAAGAGATTTTAGCAAAAGATAACATCAAAAAAGTTACTCTTATTCCATTTATGATTGTAGCTGGAGAACATGCTAAAAATGATATTGCTAACGACTGGAAAGAAGAGCTTGAAAGAGAGGGATTTGAAGTAAATTTAAACCTTACAAGCTTAGGAGCTATAAAAGAGATAAGAGATATATTTATAGAGAATGGAGAGCTTTTACTAAACTATAAAAAAGAAGATATTCTAGAGAAAAAACTATTTTATAGCAGATAAAAAATAAGAGGCTGTTGCATTTTTTGTAATCTGTATTAATTTTTAATCTTATATTTCTTAAATTTGCAACAGCCCCAATTTTATTATAAAACTTCTAATCTTTTAGCCACTTCAATATATGCTTCTTCTATATTTCCCATATCTCTTCTAAATCTATCCTTATCTAATTTTTCTCCTGTTCTTTTATCCCAAAATCTACAAGTATCAGGAGTGATTTCATCAGCAAGAATTATTTCACCGTTACAGTTTCTTCCAAATTCAATTTTAAAATCAATAAGATTAATACCTATTTCATCAAATATTTTTATAAGTAGTTGATTTATTTTTCTAGCCATAGAATAAATTATTTCTAATTCTTCTTTTTTTATTCCTAGAGCATAAGCGTGATAATCATTTATTAATGGATCTCCTAGCTCATCATTTTTATATCCAATTTCAAATATTGTTTCTGGAGGTATTGTACCCTCTTCTATTCCTAACCTTTTTGACATTGAACCTGCAATTACATTTCTTACAGTTACTTCCAATGGAAATATTTTTACTTTCTCACAAAGTTGTTCTCTATCATTAAGAACCTCTACAAAATGTGTTTTTATTCCCTTTTCTCCAAGAATTTTAAATATTTTTGCAGTTATTTTATTGTTAATCACTCCCTTATTTAGGATAGTTCCTTTTTTAACTCCATTTCCTGCAGTAGCATCATCTTTAAAATAAATTATAACAAGATTTTCATTATCAGTACCATACACCCGTTTAGCTTTTCCTTCATAAATAAACTCTCTTTTTTCCATTTCTTTCTCCTGTATATATAAAGTTAATAAATAATTAAAAAAGCATCTTAGTTTTAATATGCTAAAATTTTTTATGGAGTGATTATAGCATACTTTTTTTTATTTACCAATATTTTTTTTAATTTTTTATTTTTATTCATATAATCCATTAAAAAATAAAAAATTTTAGTGATTATTTTTTGCAAAATAAAATTTATTTTTGTATATAAAGAATAAATTTTAAAAAAAATGTAGTCTTGACCTTATTATTCCTTTTAAAGAAGTGGCAGAACCAACTTCTTACGGTTTCGCTGTAATGAAAGGGAAAAATAAAGAACTTTTGGATATGTTTAACAAAGGACTTGCAAACTTAAAAGCAAATGGAAAATATGATGAAATTGTAAATAGATATATAAAAAAATAATTTATAATTTAATATAAAATAAAAGAGGTTGTTGCAAATTTAATTTTTTATGAAAAATGCAATAGCCCCTTTTTATATATTATTTTTTCAGTCTTACAGTTGGCTCACTTGGTAGTTTAAATAGTGGCACAAATCTATCCCAACCAGTCAGAGTAAGTATAAGTATAGAGAATACTGCTATCATTGCTAAGAAGTTACATTTTATAATATCTGTTGGCACAAATTTATAAAGTGGATAAACTACATTTGCTATCCCTGTAAAAAACACTGTATAAGTATGCCAAGGAATAAACTGAGAACCAAAAACTCCCATTGCGTCATTAAAGCAACCGTTTCTAAGTCTTAATTTATATTTATCCTCTTCAAACCCTTCCACATTTTCATCTACAAGATTTTTTATAATTGGACCAATAGTTACTATCTGTGCCATCTCATCAGCCAAAGATACATTTCCTAAGATTGCAAATATTCCATTAAAAAACATAAGCTGTCTTACATTTTTAGATAACTTTCTTACAACTCTAGAAAGTGGCTCAAAAGCATTTATACTTCCCATTATTCCACCAAAAGCTGTTATCCACATCATCATTACAATAACACTTCCACCAGCTCCAGAAAAACCAGAATACATAAGTCCCAAGAAATCTTTTATATTATCAACAGTTCCTGCATAAAGTCCAAATCCTAGAGAGCTCATTATCCCTATAAACAGACACATCAAAGTAGGCATTCCTTTTATAGCAGCCCCTAATACAAGAAGAAGTGGCATTCCCATATAAAGTGGTACACCTTGTTTTACCTGTTCAAGTAAAATCACTGCTGATTCTCTCTCACGAGCTAGTGCCACCCACACATCTTGAGGTATCTCGTTAATGGCATCTCTTGCATTTCCCACAACATCAGGTAATCCCATTACAACTGATGCAAGATAAAAAGTTATTATCCCAGCTACCAAACAAAGTAGTGACCAACCACCTTGGTGTCTTATTCTATGGATTACTTCTACCTTTTGTATTCCAGAACTTACAACAGTAGTATCAGAGATAAGTCCAATATTATCTCCAAAACAAGCTCCCCCTGCAATAGCCCCAAGAGTTAAAATTATATTTCCATCAACAATATGATTCAGCCATAAAAATATTGGAGCACAAGCTGCGAAAGTTCCCCAAGAAGTTCCGATAGTTACTGAAAGAACACTTGTAACTATTATTCCTGTTACAGCGATAGTTTTTGCAGTCAAACCAAAGTTTAAAGCCATAATGATAATTGATGCCCCAACTCCTGTTGCCATAAATGCCTCTGCCATAGCATAAGCAAGCATAAGTATAAAAAATACAAGTTGGATCTCTTTTACACTATCCACAGCTTTTTCTACTATTTTATTAAAAGTAAATTTTTCAGTTAGCCAAGCTATAATAGCCACATAGATAGTTGCTATTGGTGCAGCTACTAAAAAATCTAGTTTCATTCCTACCATTAATATTCCTAATAAAACTACTGGAGAGAGTTTTAAAACCTCAATAAAAACCCCTCTTCTTTCACTGTTCGTCATTTTTCCTCCCAAATTTTTCAATAAAAAAAGCCTTATAAAAAATATAAGGCAAAATTTCAAAAAAATATCTAAAATGATAGCCCTACATTAGTCCTACTAATGTCAGTACTGAAGATATTCTCCTCAGTCCCAAGTGTTTGATTAAGCTCTCTCAAACCTTTCGGCAAAATCCCCTTTCAATCTTTTTCACAGCCTTGCTAAGCTCCAAAGATTTAATAATGTTTCTTGCAACCTCTACCTAAAATATTTGATTATTCCACAGAAAATCATATCATCTTTTATACTTATTGTCAACGTGTATTTTTTATTTTTTTGTTTCATTTTACTCTCATCAATGTTATAATTAGTATAATAACTGATTTTTATGGAGAAATTAATGGAAAAAATTATTTTAAATGTCACAGAGGAATTTATTGGAAAAAGAATAGATGTTTTTTTACAAAAAAATATTTCTGACACTAGTAGAGCTTTTATTCAAAAGCTTATAGATGACGGAAATGTCTTAGTTAATAAAAAAATTTGCAATAAATCTTCATTAAAGCTAAAAGGAAATGAAATAATTGAAATAACTCTTCCTGAGGAGGAAGTAAAAGAGATTTTACCTGAAAATATCCCATTGAACATAGTCTACGAAGATGAGGATATTGCGGTTATCAATAAACCAGCAGGTCTAACTGTACACCCTGCCCAAGATATTGTAAGTGGTACTCTTGTAAATGGACTTTTATTTCATTTTAAAACTCTAGCAAACATTGAAACAGAAAAAGTAAGACCTGGGATTGTCCACAGGTTAGACAAAAATACAAGTGGTTTAATAGTTATTGCAAAAACTGACAGAGCCTCTGAAAAACTTATTGAAAAATTTAAAACAAAAGATATTAAAAAAACTTATATTGCAATCTGCAAAGGAAATTTCAGTGAAAAATCTGGAAGAATAGAAAATCTTATTGGTCGTGACCCAACAGAGAGAAAAAGAATGGCTGTTGTAGAGATAAATGGAAAACCAGCTATAAGTAACTATCAAGTTATTGACGAGGTACAAGATTTTTCATTGGTAAAAGTTCATATTGAAACTGGTAGAACTCATCAAATAAGAGTTCATATGAAATATCTTAACCACCCAATTTTAGGTGATGACACTTATGGTAACCCTTCAAAAATTGCAAAACGTCAAATGCTACACGCATACTTTTTAGAGTTTAACCACCCAATAACAAATGAGCCTTTAAAAATATTTGGAGAGTTACCAAGTGATTTTGTAGAAGTTGCAAAAAAATTAAAATTAAACATAGATATTATAAAAGAAAACGGTGATAACAATGAGTAGTCTTTATGAATTTGATAAGGAAAAAGGAGATATTTTAGGAGTTGACGAGGCTGGACGTGGACCACTTGCTGGACCAGTTGTTGCTGCTGCTGTTAAAATCCATGAATATCACGATTTTTTCGAGATGATAAATGATTCTAAAAAACTTAGTGAAAAAAAACGTGAAGAACTTTTTGATAAAATTCTAACTTACTGTGATGTTGGAGTTGGGATTGCCAGTGTTGAAGAGATAGATGAAGTAAATATTTTGGAAGCTACTTTTATAGCTATGAATAGAGCTATCGAAGATATTAGCAAAAATTCTGACATTACTTTTAATACTGTTTTAGTTGACGGTAATAAGCTTATAAAAAAATATAATGGAAAACAAGAATTTTTGGTAAAAGGTGACGCAAAATCTCTGTCTATTGCTGCTGCCTCTATTATTGCAAAGGTTACGAGAGATAGAATAATGTTAAAATTTGCTGAGATTTATCCAGAGTATCATTTTGAAAAACACAAAGGTTATGGAACAAAACTTCACAGAGAAATTTTACTAGAAAAAGGTGTTCTTCCAATCCACAGAAAAACTTTTTTAAAAAAAATTCTATCTAAATAGTATTGGGGGTGCTTATATGAAAAATTTTTTAAATAAAAGAGTTCAAGGAGAATATTTTGAAAATTTAGCCCTTAATTTTTTAGAAAAAGAGGGATTTTCTCTTTTGGAAAAAAATTTTTACTGTAAGTACGGAGAGATTGATATAATCTTAAGAAAATCTGACCTTATTGTTTTTGTAGAGGTAAAACAAAGAAGCTCCAAAAATTTTGGAACTGGATTTGATGCAATATCTTATACAAAACAAAAGAAAATGTATCTCACTGCTCAAAACTTTCTTTATAAGAATAGCTTAGAAAATTTTAATTTTCGTTTTGACGCAGTGGTATTTGATGAGAAAGATAATTGTCATTGGATTAAAAATATAATGTGGGGTGATGAAATTGGATTTTAGATGTCCTAAGTGCGGTAGTGCTGATTTTTTGGTAAAAACTGCTGTATTTCCTGAAAAAAATGCAAAGCTAAAACTTGAGTTTGGTACTTATTACTTAAAAATTTGTGCTGACTGTGGATATACTGAGATGTACTCAGCCAAAGTCGTAAATAAAGAACTAAAGGAAAAAAATGCCCCTACACCTAAGCCAGTACCTTAGAAAATTTTTCTACTATGATAGATGTAGTGTATGTAATGAAATTTTATCTAGTTCTGAGATTTACATCTGTAAAAAGTGCCAAGAAATATTTAAAAACAACAACCAATTAAAAAATTTTAAAAATATCTATTATATTTTCAAATATGATAGCGATTTTAAGAATTTAATAAAAAATTATAAATTTTACAACAGGAAATATTTAGGTTTTTTTATAAGTCATTTGATTGAGAGAAATTTAAAAAAAGTTATTGAAGAAAAAGATATCGATATTATTATCCCTGTACCTTTAAATAAGAAAAGGTTTTTTTCTCGTGGATTTAATCAAGTGTCATATATTTTGGATATTCTAGACATAGATTATCAAAAGATAATAAGAACAAAAGACACAAAACATATGAGCCTTTTGCTTGATAAAAATATGAGAAAATTTAATGTTAGAAATGCCTTTTCTATACCTTTTGAGGTAAATGGCAAAAATATCTTGATAATTGACGATATTATAACTACTGGTAGCACAATCGGTGAGATTATAAAAGAGATTAATCTCATAGGAAAGCCAAAAAGTGTAACTATCTTTGTTTTTTCAATGGCTAAGACTTTTGAAAAATCTAATTTGGGGAGAAAAAATGAAAATATTAGTAGATAATAAAGAATTTATTATAAATAAAACTTTTAATAGTTTTGGAGAACTGATAAACGAAATCACTAAAAAATTAAAAACAGAGGATAAAATCTTAGAAACAATAATAGTTGACGGAGTAGTTCTTAACACTGCCTCTATTGTTGATATATCTAAGGTTACTTTGATTGAGATTTTTACTAAAAGCCACAGAAATATTTTATACCACTCACTTTTTCTTTTGGAGGAGTATATACAAGAATATTTTAAATCTTTAAAAATCTTAGAGGATTACGAGCTTGACCCATTTACTTATGATATGAAAATAAATGAGATTTTAAGCTTTTTAAACTGGACTTTAAATCTTTTATATAGCTTAAAAGAAAATACCTATGTAGACTATCTATATTTTGGTTATAACGAACTTTTAGAAGAGTTCAAAGATAGTTATAATAATCTTTTAAAAGCTATTGATAGTGGAGATTATGAAACAGCCTTTGATATACTGGAGTTTGAAATCTCAGATATGCTTTCTGCTCTAGGAGAGAACATCGAAAGTTACAAAAAAGACATCTTAATAGATGAAGATTCTTCAAATCATACAAATTAATAAATAATGTATAAAAATTAATCAAAAAAAATCAACTTATTAACTTATAGAAAATTAGTATTTTTTTTAAGAATATGGTAAAATCTATTTGTAAAAAAATAATATAAATTAAATATTTTTAGGAGGATCAGTTATGAGAAAAACAATAATCGCTGGAAACTGGAAAATGAACAAAACTAATAAAGAAGCTGTTGAAATGTTAACAGAATTAAAAGAAATCGTAAAAGGAATCGACTCTGTTGGAATCGTTATCGGAGCACCTTTCACAGCTTTATCTGACGCAGTAAAAGCTGTTGCTGGAAGCAATATTAAAATCGCTGCTGAAAACGTTTACCCTAAAGAATCTGGAGCATATACTGGTGAAGTTTCTCCTGTTATGTTAAAAGAAATCGGTGTTGAATATGTAATCCTTGGACACTCTGAAAGAAGAGAATATTTCAAAGAATCTGATGAATTTATAAATGAAAAAGTTAAATGTGTATTAGCACATGGAATGACTCCAATTCTTTGTATCGGAGAAAAATTAGAAGACAGAGAAGCTGGAAGAACTAACGACGTTAACAAAACTCAAATCAACGGAGGACTTGCTGGTCTTACTGCTGAAGAAGCTAAAAAAGTTGTTATCGCTTACGAACCAGTATGGGCAATAGGAACTGGAAAAACTGCTACTCCTGAAATAGCTGAAGAAACTCACAAAGCTATAAGAGAAGAATTAGCAAGAATGTTCGGTGAAGAAGTTGCTAACGAAATCACTATCCAATATGGTGGATCTATGAAACCAGAAAACGCTCAAGAATTACTTGCTCAAGCTGACATTGACGGAGGATTAATCGGAGGAGCATCATTAAAAGCTCAAGATTTCTCTAAAATAGTTAAAGCTGGATTATAATTAAATTTTATTTTTAGGAAGGAATTAGAAAAATGACAAAAAAACCATTAATGTTAATGATATTAGACGGTTGGGGAATCAGTACTTGTGATTCTTGCGTAAATGCTATTAAAAACGCTCACCCAGATTTTTATTTAAGTCTTTTAGAAAAATATCCACACTCAGAACTTTTTGCTTCTGAAGAATATGTTGGATTACCTGCTGGACAAATGGGAAACTCTGAAGTTGGACACTTAAACATCGGAGCTGGAAGAGTTATATACCAACCACTTGTTCAAATCAGTAAGGATATAAAAGACGGAGCTTTCTTTGAAATCCCTGTATTAAAAGAAGCTTTTGAATATGCTAAAAACCATAACAACAGAGTTCACATTGGAGGACTTTTATCAGATGGAGGAGTTCACTCTCACACTGAACACTGTTTCGGACTTTTAGAAATGGGTAAAAAATATGGAGTAGAAATGTATCTTCACGCTTTCTTAGACGGTAGAGATACTGCTCCAACTTCTGGTGCAGGATTCTTACAACAAACAGAAGATAAAATGGCAGAATTAAACTATGGTAAAATAGCTACTATCTCTGGAAGATATTTTGCTATGGACAGAGATAAAAACTGGGACAGAACTAAAAAAGCTTATGACAATATGACTATCGGAAACGGAGTTCAAGGAACTTCTGTTGCAGAAGCTATAAAAGCATCTTATGATAAAGGAATTACAGACGAGTTCGTAGAACCAACTGTAATCGACAAAGAAGGATTAATCAGAGAAGGAGATGTATTTATAAACTTCAACTTCAGACCTGATAGAGCTAGACAAATAACTAGAGCTTTAAACGATAAAGAGTTCCCTTATTTCGAAAGAAATATTGCTCCAGTAAAAGTTTACTGTATGAGACAATATGATGCTACAATAGATGCACCAGTTATCTATGTAGACCAAGAAATAAAAAATACTTTTGGTGAAGTAATCTCTAAAGCTGGATTAAAACAATTCAGAACTGCTGAAACTGAAAAATATGCTCACGTTACTTTCTTCTTCAACGGTGGAAAAGAAACTCAATACGAAGGAGAAGACAGAAAACTTGTTGCATCTCCAAAAGTTGCTACATATGACTTAAAACCAGAAATGTCAGCTTATGAAGTTTGTGATGGACTTTTAGAAGCTTTAGACTCTAACAAATATGATGTATTTATCGTAAACTTTGCTAACCCTGATATGGTTGGACATACTGGAGTTGTTGAAGCTGCTGAAAAAGCTATCAAAGCTGTTGACGAATGTATTAAAAAAGTGGCTACAAAAGTTTTATCACTTGATGGAACTTTACTTGTTACAGCTGACCACGGAAATGCAGAATTAATGGTTGACCCAGTAACTGGAGCTCCATTTACATCTCATACTATAAACAAAGTTCCTTTCATCTATGTATCTAACCATACTGAAGGTTTAGAAGTTAAAGATGGAAAATTAGCTGACCTTGCTCCTACAATGTTAAACATCTTAGGAATTGAAAAACCAGCTGAAATGGACGGAGTAAACTTAGTTAAATAGTTTTATGACTAAATAAAAAAATTGAGGTTATTGTAATTATACAGTAACCTCTTTTAATTTGACTTTTTTTAAAATATTTTATAATACATATGTAAATACCCGCTGGGTACCTAGATGATATTAAAATTAAGCTTAGAATAAAGGCTCTCAATTTTTTGGGAGTTTTTATTATTAATCTTATCTGTAACCTCAACCCTTCGGGGTCTTTTTTTATAAATTAAAAAATTAAAATCTCCACATCTTGAGCTAATTTTTCTAATTTTTGATTTAATTCCCTTGAAATATTATGAGATAATTCCTCTACAAAACTATTTCCATTTTTTTCAAGCTCATCAAATATAGCTTTATTTAGTTTTTCCTTAGTTTTATCAGATAAAAACATATCTTTTCTCACAAGTTTTCTAAGTAGCACTGGCACAGATTTTTTAATAAATAGGTGCTTACTTCTATTAAATCCCACCATTCCAGCTAAAATTCCAATTATTGCTCCACCTAAAAATCCAAGAGGACCTGTTGCTATAAGAGCTGTCCCACTTCCTCCACAAAGCATTCCAATCAAAACTCCAACTATAAGAGAAACTATTCCATTTATTATATTTTCCCCTTGAAGATTTTTTATAGAAAAATCTATATTGTGAAAATCTGTTTTTATATCCACTGCCAAAAGATTCATCTCCTCTTTTGGTATCATATATCTATCACAAATCTCATCAATAGGTACTTGCAATTTATCACAAAGTTTTACTGACCAACCGATTATTGATTCTTCCAAAAGAGATTTTATCTCACTTGGTTCTAGTATCTCCCTTACCTTTTGAGAAATAATTCCATTCATCTCCTCAATTGTATCAATCTGACCTTTTTTCCAAAGAGAGATATTTGGCAAAATACTTGTATTTATAACAAACTCAGTTATTTTTTCAACCATTGGATATACAAGAGAATAAATATCCTCTTTTACATTTTTTTCTACCACTCCACTATTTATAAAAGTTTTTACTTCCTCTCTAAACTCTCTCAACCTTTCATCTATAATTCCAGAATATGCCAAACCTTTTCCGATAGAAAACTCTGGCTCTTCAGAATTAACTATTATTGCATTAGGAAATGAAAATTTACATTGCTCCCTAAAAAATTTCATTCTCGATGCTCCACCAGTCAGTATCAAAAGTTTTGGTGGATTATCCTTTGTAACTTTTGCTGACTCATAAAGAGAGTATTGTATCCCCTCTACAAAAGATTTTCCATTTAGTTCTGGTATAGGTTTATTTATAATCTTTCTTATAATCTCCTCGTTGGCTTTTATAGAAAGGTTTTGTATTCCGTCATAATAAAGAGATACTACCTCTTCATAAAAGGAATTTTTATATAAATCCTCATTTGTAAAATATTTTTCTTTTACCTTTCTAGCCACTAGCTCTGCATAACAACGCCAACCATAACTCTCATCAAAAGTTTCTTTTATCTTTTCTTTATCAAAACTTTGAGAGATTGCCTCTTCCAAAAGATATTTATCTATCAAACCACTTCCAAGATTATTATTTCCAAAAACTCCAATCCCTGTTTCTTTTCCATTTACTATATAGGCAAAATCCAAAGTCGACGAACCAATATCTACAACCAACACACTTTCTTTCAGAAGTTCTGGATTGACCCTTATATTTTTTGCCTCACGAGCATAGAGAAAAGCCGCCCTTGATTCTGATATAACTCTTACATTTGGAACTCCAGCTTTTATCAAAAGATTTCTATATCTTTTTCTCATCTCTAAATCCCAACCAGCTGGACAACCTACTGTTATTTGAATATCCTGACCAAGCTCTAGCTCAGAAAGTTTTTGTACAACACCTTTTGCAAAAAGAACTATATCATTTTCTGAAATCTCTGATTTTTCAGAGAAACGACTTTTAAATCTAACTCTTAGGGAGTTTTTATCCCCCAAAGATATTGCTTGTTCTCCTATTAAAATTTCATCTCCGTCTAAAGCCACAGCAGAGATAAAACTTTTTTTGTCCCCTAATGATAAAATTATAGGCTCTATATCTTTACTAGCTGATGATATTTCAGCAACTGTACTTTCTCCATCACCTAAATCAAATCCTAAGTATCTCATCTTTTACCTCCACTTTAAATTTTTTTAGTAGCCACTCCTCTTGCCAAAACTTTTTTGCTATCCCTATCAACAAAAGCTGATTTTATAGTCATTGAAGAGGTTTTACTTGGGAAAACATCAAAATACTTTTCTGTTTCATCTGAATAATCTAATTTTTCTATATTATTAGAAAGTAATACATTTGCTGTTTCCCTATTAAGAGTTGAGATTATCTGTTTATTGTCAGTTTTTTCTATCTCATCTATTTTTTGGAAAATCTCCAAAATATTTTTATCAATATTTGTATCATTTTTATTTTCTAAACCATTTAAAATCACAAACTCATCTATATATCTGTCCATTGATTCCATAGTTCTATCCATAAAAACTAAAAGTTTTTCTACATCAATATTTATCTCTGTCTTTTGGATTTTATCGATTGTTTTTGTTTTTTCTCTATATTTTTTTAGGATAAGTAAAACTATTATAGCCTCACAGATAAATCCAACAATAGCTCCTCCAACATTTGTATAAAGTTTATTTTTTAAACCTTGTGAAAAACTAAACCAAATTGAATAAACTAAAATACAGTGAATTACAGCTAAAAATACACTATTTCCTTTTTCTTTGTAAGTAATTCCACTTTCTTCTGACCAGATTTTTGCCTCTCCCAAAGTATTATAAATATTAAAATTTTCTTTTACCATAGAAAACATAATTCCTATCTGTTGGCGAAGTCTTGAGTCCCTCTCTTCTGACATTGTAGTATGTTGAATAGTTTCTATTTTTTCTAAAATAATATTTTTTATATCTTGAATAGTATTTTCTTTTGCAAGGATAGTTTTTCTAGTATCCTCTCTAATATCAAGCCATCTATCTTTTATTTTCACTTTAACACCTCCATATTTTATTTGACGAAAAATCCCTATGAAAAGATATTAAAAAACTGCT
>Faulkner_p2__coassemble_1630_pt1 | contig 25424 bp, 23 predicted proteins | sample Faulkner_p2__metabat2_low_PE_003 | metagenome-assembled genome bin Faulkner_p2 | reverse complement strand
ATAATCATTTGATTTGATACAAAATATGGGTCAGAAAAATTAACGAATTTTTTTCTTTCTGGAGTAGCAGTCATTCCAGCTATGATAACATCAATTTTTTTAGATTGAAGAGCTGGAAGAAGTCCATCAAAAGCCATGTTTTTCCAAACTATCTCTTTGTTTAATTTTTTTCCAATAGCCTCGATTAATTCAGCATCAAAACCAACTATTTTTCCATCTTCTAAATATTCAAATGGATAAAATTCTGCGTTTGTTCCGACGTAAAGTTTTTCAACTTTTCCAAAAGATATAAGTGATAAAAAAGTCATAAAAAGTAAAACTAATTTTTTCATAAAAACCTCCTAAAAAATAAAAATTTATATTTAAAAAATTTTGAGTAATAAAAAAAGACCAACACACTTTAATGTTGATCTCACTGTAATAAAAAAATTTCTAGTTGATTACAAAATTATAAAAGTCAATTAAAAAATATTCTAAAATATTATAGACCTATTCCTCAAAGAAATTACAATGCTATCTTTAACATTAAAAAATTTCAAGTATTCGATTTGGTTAGAATATTTTTTGTTCCTTAGTTTTAATGTTACTAACATTGTTTTTCCTCCTTCTGTTTTTTTGTTAGGGCAATAATATCACAAAAAAATTTCCTTGTCAATAATTTTTTATAAAAATATTTTTTAAAACTAAAAAAATATTTTTAAAGTCAAAGGAAATATAGTATAATTAAGCTATGTAAAAACTAAAAAAGGAGGATTTATGGGAAAAAATAAGTTTCTATTTTTAAAAATTTTATTTTTCTTAATGAGTTCTTTAATTTCATACGGAAAAAATATAAAACTAGATGATATGCTAAAAACATTGGAGGAAAAATCTTACGAAAGAGAGATTTTTGACTTAGAGCAAAAGAAAAACCTTTCTAAAGAAAAATATTACAATCTTGATAATTATAATGGAGTGAGAGGAGAAATCTCAACAGATTACGATTATGAAGAGGATAAAATAAAATCTAACGGAAGAGTAAGTTATGGAGATTTTTATTTGGATTTATCAAAGGATAAAATAAATAGTCAAAAAAATAGTGATACTGATGTGATTATAGGTATTAATAAAAGTCTAAAGGATATGTTTTATTCTAAGAGTGACAGTGAAATAAAAAAATTGGAGTACTCAAAGAAAAATACTGAATATTCTTATTATGACGATCTTGAAACTAAAAAAATATCCCTAATAAATCTTTATGAAGAATATAAAAATAATGAATTTGAAATAAAATTAAAAACTAATAATCTTACAAGATTAAAATCTGAAGAAAAAATTCTAAAAAAATCCTATGAGCTTGGGGCAACTCCAAAAATAGATTTAGATACATTACAAACTAGTAGAAATAATCTTGAAATAGAATTGAAATATTTGAAGGAAAATATAAAAAAAATAAAGAATCGTTTCTTATATGAGTTTGGTATAGATATTTCAAAAGATGAGCTAATGGATATTGAAATACCAAAAGTAAATATTTCAGATTTTATTTCAAATATTGGTGAAAGAAAAATCTCAAGATTAGGGCTAGAAAAAGAAATAACAAAAGAAAATATAAAATATCTAAAATATTCTAACAAAGTTCCAGAAGTTTTAGTAGGAGTAGAACATCAAGAAAGAAATAATGGATATTCAGATGAAAACAGAGTATTTTTAAAACTTTCAAAAGATATTTTTTATTATGACATAAATCTAGAAAATGAAAAAATAACTCTCAACCAACAAGAGATAAATATTCAGAAAGAAAAAGAAATAAATATTTCAAAAAAATTAGAAGTTGAAGAAAATTGCAATAATTTATATAAAAATTATTTAGTTAATAAAAATAAAGCTGAACTTGAAAAAAATAAATATGAAATAATAAATTTGAAATATAAACTAGGTGATGTCACTTATGTTGATGTTATGGATGTCTTTGATGATTATTTAAATTATCAAGTAGCAGCTGAAAAAGCTAAGAATTTATTTAATGGGTATATTTATGAAATACTAGTTAGAGGAGAAAAAAATTATGAATAAAAATAAAAAGACAATAATTATAAGCAGTGTGGTTGGAACAATTTTATTGATTGGACTTCTTTTTATTTCAAAAAATCCTCAAAAAAATAAAAATGAAATAATATATCCAACAAGAATTATTTCAACCAATAATAAAAGAGGATACATAAATGTTGAAGGAAAAATAGAGGCAAACGACACTAAAAAAGTTTTCGTTGATAAAAAATTAAAAGTTGATGAGGTTTTTATTCAAGAGGGAGATTATGTAGAAAAAGGAAAAATCCTTATGACTTTTGATGAAACAGAGAGAAATAATATTATAAGAAACTTAAAAAGAGAGGAATTATCTTTAGCCAAAGCAAAAAGAAATTTAGAAGTTGAAAAAGAGCTTTTAAAACTTGGGGGAAGTTCTAAAAATTATGTAAAAGAACTTGAAGAGGAAGTTGCAAGATATGAGATAAATATAGAGGAATATCAAGAGGATTTATTAAAAACAGCTGAAAAAATAGTAAGTCCTGTAAGTGGAACTGTAACATCGCTACTTGCTCAAGAAAATTATTCAGTAAACACAGATGAGCCTCTTATGGAGATAGCTGACCTTTCAAATATAAAAATAATTTTAGAGGTAGCAGAGTATGACATAAAAGATATATTTTTAGGTCAAACTCTTGATATAAAACCAGAAGTTTTTGAGAAAAAACGTTCATTCAAAGGAACTATTACGAAAATTTCTAAAATTTCTAAAACTTCATCAACTACTTCTGAAAATATTGTTGAAGTAGAGGTTACACCACTTGAAGAAATTCCAAATATAATTCCAGGATTTAAAGTATCAGCAAAAATATATCTAGAAAAAAATGATGATATAACTATTTCAAAAAATGCTTTAATGGAAGATAATAATCAATATTTTGTTTATTTAGTCACTTCAGATAATACAATAATAAGAAGAGATGTTGAGATAGAAAATAGAAAAGGTGACAGCATAATTATAAAAAGTGGATTAAAAATAGGAGATGAAATAATAACAACTCCTAGTATGAAGTTAAAACCAAATGATAAAATCTCAACAAAACCTTTGACAACTTCTCAACAAAAAGGAGAGAAAATTGATAATACAAATAAAGGGAATAAATAAATATTATATCAATGGAGAAAATAAACTTCATGCTCTTAAAGATATAAATCTTGGGATAAAAAAGGGTGAGTTTGTTGCTATAATGGGAAGTAGTGGAAGTGGAAAATCTACTATGATGAATATTTTAGGTTGTCTTGATAAAGAGTTCGACGGAGAATATATTCTTGATGGGATAAGTGTTGGAGAAGTAAAAGAGGATAATCTTTGTAAAATAAGAAATAGTAAAATAGGTTTTGTATTTCAATCTTTTAATCTTTTACCAAAACTTACTACTCAAGAAAATGTTGAACTTCCTCTTGTTTATGCAGGAGTTCACAAAGATGAAAGAGAAAAAAGAGCTTTGGAGGTTTTAAAAAAAGTTGGACTTGAAAAAAGAGTAAAACATAAACCTAACGAACTTTCAGGAGGACAAAGACAAAGAGTTGCCATAGCAAGAGCTTTGATAAATAATCCAGCAATAATTTTAGCAGATGAGCCAACAGGAAATTTGGATAGTGTATCTGAAGACGAAATAATGAAACTTTTCCAAGAATTAAATGAGCAAGGGAAAACAATAGTAGTTGTAAGTCACGAGCCTGAGATAGCAAAATATTGTAAAAGAATAGTGACATTTAAAGATGGAAAAATTATAAGTGATGGTGAAACTCGATGAATTTTTTAGAAAGTCTTAATAGTGCAATAAAGAGTTTAAAGGGAAATAGAGCGAGATCTTTTTTAACAATGCTTGGAATAATAATAGGGATTTCATCTGTAATAACTATGTCTGCTATAGGTAAAGGTGGGCAACAAAATATTACAGGAAAATTAAAAGAGAATGGATATGGAAAGTTTACTGTTTATGCTGATATGAAAGATGAAAACTTTCGTTGGAAATATCTTTTTGAAGATGAGATGATAAAAAAATTAAAAGCTACTAAGGAGTTTAAAAATATAAGTCCAAGAATAACTCAGAGAGTTTATTCAAAATTTAATGGTAGATTTGAAATAGTTTGGCTTACAGTAGCCACTCCAGATTATGAGAAAATGGATAAAGTAAATATGCTTTATGGTAGAGAATTTATATCTTTTGAATATAAAAACGGAGAGAGAATTGCTTTGATAGATCACATTACAGCAAAAGATATTTATGGAAAACCACAAGATGCTATAGGAAAAACTATAAATCTAGCACTTAGTAGAAAAGAAGCAGAAGTTCCATATAGAATAGTTGGAGTTTTCGAAAATAATTTTGAAGATTATGTAAAAGCTATGGGAGGAAAGAGAATACCGAGATTTGCAAGATTTCCTCTTTCAACTTATGAGAGATTATATGATGATGCTTCAAATTATAGTAGTATAATAGTTGAATCAAAAAATCCAGAAAAAATTTCCGAGGATATGGCAAAAATGAAAAAAATATTGGAAGATATTACAGGGGTAAGTGATTTGTATGAAGTAAAAACCTTATCAGACGGAGCATCTTCTTTTGATAGTATTCTTACAACACTTAATATGTTTGTAACTTTTGTTGCAGGAATCTCTCTTTTTGTTGGTGGGGTTGGAGTTATGAATATTATGCTTGTAAGTGTTATTGAAAGAACAAAAGAGATCGGAATAAGAAAAGCTATTGGAGCGACCAATAAAGATATAATGTTTCAATTTTTAATAGAGTCAGTTATTTTAACAGGACTTGGAGGAATAATTGGAATAATTTTAGGAATAATTATGGGAAAAGTTATTGGAAAATTTGTAAATATTCCACCAATTTTTTCAACTATTTCGATAGTAAGTTCTCTAGGGATTTCTATGGGAATAGGAATTATTTTTGGAGTAATACCAGCTAAAAAAGCTGCTGAATTAAATCCAATAGAAGCATTAAGAAGTGAATAGAAATAAAAAAATCTATGAAAATTAAAATATTTCATAGATTTTTTGTTTTTTCTAAAATTCTGGAGGAGTCACAGCAAATATTATTATAGCCTCATCTTCCGTTAAATTTGTCCATTTATGTGCTTTCAAAGCAGGAATATGGACTGAATCACCTTCTTCTAGAATAGCTGATTGATTTTCTATAGTAATTCTAACTTTCCCCTTTAAAAGAACTGCTATCTCTTCTCCTTTATGAGCTTTTGGCTTGATAGAGGTTTCAGAATTATCTTTTTTTAAAATCATTTTCATACATTCAATATCAGTTTTTACTTCAGGAGATAAAAGTTCATACCTAAGATTTTCAGATTCTATAATTTTTCTTTTTTCTTTTTTTAATACTGCAATTTTATCTTCTTCTTTTTCAGGTGCCATAAAAAATTTAAAAATAGGAACTTCCAAAACATGAGCAATCTCTCTAATAGTATTTAGAGAAGGATTAGCAGTTCCTTTTTCTATTTGGCTTAGCATAGATGAAGAAATTCCACATTTTTCAGCAACTTCTTTCAATAAAATTCCTTTACTAGTTCTGATATTTTTTATAGTATTTCCCACATTAATTTCTTTGTTCATTCTGATAACCCTTTCCTAAAATAAATATTTTTAAATATAATTATACACTAAAAAATAAAAAAAATTAACTTATATTTTTAAAGTTAAATTATATTAAAGAAAGTTAAATTTTTTATTTTTATTTTTATAAAATCACATTGACAATATTGTAGTAAAATTATATAATAAACTTAAAAATAGAACATAAAATTTAAAAAAGTAATATATAGTTTTAAATAATGAATAAATTTTAATTAATAGCATTATTAAAAATTAAAATATATTTAATTTTAATAAGGGGATTTTAAGGATACAACTAGTATTACATAAATTAATATTACAAAAACAGGAGGTATTTTTTATGAGTTCAACTTTTATTGTAATGACTATTGTTTTATCAATAGCTCTATTAATCTTTTTAACAGTTAAAGTAAAACTACATCCATTTTTTGCTTTAACAATTAGTGCTTTTTTCTTTGGATTAGTAGCAGGTCATTCGGTTCCTGAAATTATAGGAGCTTATTCTGATGGACTTGGTGGAACAATATCTGGTATTGGAGTAGTTATAGCTATTGGAACAGTAATGGGAGCACTTCTTGAACATAGCGGAGCTGCTGAAACAATGGCAGATACTATTTTGAGAATTACTGGAAAGAAAAATGCAGATATTGGTCTTGCTGTAACAGGATATTTTGTTTCTATTCCAGTTTTCTGTGACTCAGCTTTTGTACTTTTATCGCCTTTAGCAAGAAGAATGAGTAAAGACTCTGGAACAAGTATGACAACAATGGCAGTAGCTCTTGCAATGGGACTTCACGCTACACATATGCTTGTACCTCCAACTCCTGGACCTTTAGCAGTTGCTGGAATTTTAGGGTCAAATCTTGGAATGGTAATACTATTAGGAATGTTAGTTTCAATACCAGTAACAATAGTTGCGATATTAGCTGGAAGATATTTTGGTAAAAAATATTTCTTCCTTCCTGAATTAGAGTCAGCGGAAGAAATAGCTAAAGAAGTTGGAAATAAAAAACTTCCATCAGCTTTAATGAGTTTTCTTCCAATATTATTACCAATATTCTTAATGCTTCTTAGAACAGTAGCAACTTTAGAATCAGCTCCTTTTGGAAAAGGAAGTTTATATAATGTGATAGATGCTTTAGGTCAAACTATAGTAGCTTTATTTATAGGATTAATAATAGCATTCTTTACTTATAAATCTGTTCATCCAGATGATAAAGAAGTTTGGACATTTGATGGAATATTTGGAGATGCTTTAAAAACAGCTGGACAAATAGTTTTAATAGTTGGTGCAGGAGGAGCTTTTGCAACTGTACTTAGATTATCAAATCTTCAAGAAATAGTAATGAATACTTTTTCAGGACTTTCTATTGGAATAATAGTTCCATATATTATCGGAGCAATATTTAGAACAGCTATTGGTTCTGGAACTGTAGGAATGATTACAGCTGCTTCAATGCTTGTACCTTTAATAGATGTGCTAGGATTTAATTCTCCAATTGGTCTTGTAATAGCAATGCTTGCTTGTGCTGCTGGAGGATTTATGATATTCCACGGAAATGACGATTTTTTCTGGGTAATAACATCAACTTCAGGAATGAAACCAGAAGTTTCTTATAAAGTTTTTCCTATTATAAGTGTATTTCAATCAGTAACAGCGTTATTATGCGTGTATATTTTAAAAATTTTATTCTTGTAAAAGCTTAAATTAAAGAAAGGAGAAAAAAATGACTATAGAAGAATTAATGAAACTTAGAAATGAAACTGTAGAAAAAATAGCTGGAAAAAAAGAATTTGTATGGATAAATCCAAATGAAATAGATTATTCTGAATATGAAAAAGAATTACCAATGTCAGATGATGACTTAAAAGATGCTGAAGCACGTCTTGCAAGATTTGCTCCATTTATTAAAAAAGTTTTTCCAGAAACTGCAGAAACAAATGGAATTATAGAATCACCTTTAGAACCAATATTTGCTATGCAAAAAGAACTTGAAGAAAAATATCAAGTAAATATACCTGGAAAATTATATTTAAAAATGGATAGCCATCTTCCAGTTGCTGGATCAATAAAAGCTAGAGGAGGAGTTTACGAAGTATTAAAACATGCTGAAGAGTTAGCTATGGAAGCTGGAATGCTTTCTATCGATGATGATTATTCAATATTAGCTGATGAAAAATTTAAAAAATTCTTTTCAGGATTTAAAGTTCAAGTTGGATCAACTGGAAATTTAGGATTAAGTATAGGTATAACAAGTGCTGCTCTAGGATTTGAAGTAATAGTTCATATGTCAGCTGACGCAAAACAATGGAAAAAAGATATGCTGAGATCAAAAGGTGTTACAGTAGTAGAATATGCTGATGACTATGGAAAAGCTGTTGAAGAGGGAAGAAAAAATTCTGATGCAGATCCTAAGAGTTATTTCGTAGATGATGAAAAATCAATGAATCTTTTCTTGGGATATACAGTAGCTGCTTCAAGAATGAAAAAACAATTTGATGAGAAAGGAATTGTTATAGATAAAGAACATCCATTATTAGTGTATATTCCTTGTGGAGTTGGAGGAGCACCAGGTGGAGTAGCTTATGGACTTAAGAGAATATTTAAAGAAAATGCTTACATATTCTTTGTAGAACCAACTCTTGCACCTTGTATGGTTCTTGGAATGGCAACAGAATTATATGAAAATATCTGTGTTCGTGATATAGGAATTTATGGATTAACTCATGCTGATGGACTTGCAGTAGGAAGAGCTTCAGGACTTGTATCTCATTTAATGGATCCAATTTTAAGTGGAATATTTACATTAGAAGATTATAAACTTTATGATTATTTAAGATGTCTTGATAAGTCTGAAGCAAAAAGAATTGAGCCGTCTTCTTGTGCAGCATTTGAAGGACCAGTTACTTTAATGAAATATGAAGCTAGTAAAAAATATATAGAAGAAAAAATTGGTAAAAATATAGAAAATGCTTATCATATTTGTTGGGCTACTGGTGGAAGAATGGTTCCTCAAAAGGATATGGAAAAATTCTTAAAAACTCATTTAAAATAATTAATAGTATTTTTTAGTAAGTGAAGGAGGGAAAATGAAAAAAGAAAATTTAAAAACACCTGCTATTTTGCTTAATATGAATGCTTTAAAAAATAATATAAGAGTATATCAAGAGATGTGTAACGAAAATAAAAAAGAATTATGGCCTATGATAAAGACTCATAAAAGTAAAAAACTTATGGAAATGCAGCTTGAAATAGGAGCGACAGGTGCTCTTTGTGGAACTCTTGATGAATGTGAAATGTGTTGTGAAATGGGTATGAAAAAAATAATGTATGCTTATCCAGTTGCAAGTAAAGAAAACATAGAAAGAGTAATTGAACTTACTAAAAAAACAGACTTTATTATAAGACTTGATAATCTTGATGGAGCTAAAATGATAAATGAGATGGCTGAAAAAACAGGAATAGTTGTAAGTTATACAATAATTGTTGATAGCGGTCTTCATCGTTTTGGTGTTTTGGTAGATAATCTTGTTGAATTTGCTGATCAGTTAAAGAAATTGAAAAATCTAAAATTAAGAGGGATTTCATCTCACCCAGGACATGTTTATGGAGCAACTTGTGAAACGGAGATTCAAAAATATGTTGATGATGAATGTCAAACTCTTTCAAAAGCAAAAGAACTTATGATTGATGCAGGATATGAGCTTGAGTATATAACAAGTGGTTCAACACCTACATTTTCTGAAGCTGTAAAAGATAAAAATATAAATGTGCTTCATCCAGGAAATTATGTATTTTTAGATAGTATTCAACTTTCTATAAAAAAAGCAGAAGTTAAAGATTGTGCTTTAACAGTTTATGCAACAATAATTTCTCATCCAAGTGAAGATTTATTTATTTGTGATGCTGGAGCTAAATGCTTAGGACTTGATCAAGGAGCACATGGAAATAGTTCTATTGTAGGGTTTGGAACTGTGATAGGTCATCCGGAACTTATAGTTGCAGGACTTTCAGAAGAAGTTGGAAAACTTCATATTCACGGAGAAACTAATTTAAAAGTGGGGGATAAAATAGAGATAATACCTAATCATTCTTGTTCAACTGCAAACTTGTGTAGTTTTTATACAGTAGTAGATAATGGGGAAGTTGTGGATAGTATTCCTGTTGATGTAAGGGGAAATAGTTTTAAAAGAATTTAGAGGGATATATTCTAAAAATAGGGCTGTTAATCCAGCCCTATTTTTGATCTTTTTTTTCTTCTATTCTATCAATAATAAGTTTGTATCCACCAGTTCCATATTTAAAAGCTTTACTTACACGGCTAAGAGTAGAAGATGAAATATTTATTTTTTTTAAAATTTCTTCATAAGTATTTCCTTTATCTAAAAGTTTTGCTGCTTCAAGTCTTGCTCCCATTGCCTCAATCTCTTTAAAAGTACAAATATCTTCAAAAAAAGCATAACACTCTTCTAAAGTTTCTAATTTTAAGAAAGCTTCAAATAAAGCATCATTTACAGGATTTTTTAATTTATTCATTTTTTCCTCCTATCATCTAGCACTTTAACAATTTAGTTTACTAAATTATATTGTTTTTTTGGAAAAAATGCAACAGTTATTTTTATTTTAGTTTTGTCTCAATCTTTTTTCAAGATGTTTTTTAAATACAAGATAGAAAACAATACTACTTGCTATTGAACCAACAATATCACAGATAGGTTGAGCAAAAAAAGCAAATTTAGCTTCAAAAAATATAGGTAATAAAAATGTACTAATCATATAAGTAAATTTTCTTAACATTGATAGAGAAAAAGCGGTTTTTATTCTTCCTACTGCTGTAAATCCATCTACAAAACAATATTGAAATGACAATGGAATAATCGCCAAGACACTCATTTTTATACCCCAAAGAGAGATATCAGTAAGACTTAATTCAGTAGTAAAAAGACTTATAAAATAAGGGGCAATATATTTTGTAGCAAAAAACATAGTGGTTGTAAGAGTAAGAGCGAAAATTGTAATATATTTTTCAGCTTGTTTAACTCTTTCTATATTTTTAGCTCCATAGTTATAACTTAAAAGAGGTTGAGTTCCTCCAGAAAGACCAATTAAAGGACCTGTTATAAGCAAAAGATAACTTTGAATAATAGTGGCTCCCGAGATAAGTAAATCTCCCTGAGATGAACCTCCAAATTTTTGTAGCATAGCATTTAAGTTGATTAAAATCAAACTATCAGTGGCTAAGATAAAAAATGGAGAAAATCCAAATTTTATTATTTTTTTTATTATATCTTTTGAATATCCACCAAAAGTTATGGGAATAATAATTTTTTTACTTGTTAAAAAAAGAAAAGCAAATAAAAAAGATAAAAACTGAGCTATAACAGTTGCCCAAGCAGCTCCAGCCACTCCCATTTTTAAACCAAATATAAAAACAGTATCAAGTAAAATATTAGTCAAAGCTCCAATAATTACGGTAAACATTCCTACCATTGGAAAACCTTGGCAAGTTATAAAAAAGTTAAGTCCAATTGCCATAAGAGCGAAAAAACTTCCTAAAGTATAGATTGTCAAATATGTATTGGCATAGGAAAAAGTAATTTCACTAGCTCCAAAAAGCATAATCAATCTGTTTTTTAATAAAAGAAAAATAATAGTCAAGCTAACTCCCAGTATAGAAAGAGCTAAAAAACTATTTGCTAAAACTTGTTTTGCTTTTTCATTATTTTTTTCTCCCATTCTGATTGACATTATAATAGAACCACCAAGTCCGATTAAAGTTCCAAAGGAAGAGAGAAAAGCAACTATTGGTCCACATATTCCAACTCCAGCAAGAGCTAAACTTCCCACAATAGGAATATGTCCAATATACATTCTATCAATAATACTATAAAGAAGATTTACAAGTTGAGCTAGCATTGTAGGGATAGCTAGTTTAAAAACAAGTCCAAGAATAGAATCATTTCCTAAATCATTTGATAATTTCATAAAAATATGCTAAAAATAGCCCCTCCTTTTTGTCATCTATAAAAGATAGTATAACATATTTTACAAGATAAATAGTTAAAAAATTTAGAAAAAATAAAAAAATTATGGTATAATATTTTAAAGAAATTTTAAACAATGTGTAGCGGAAGCGTAAGTCCAATTGTGTGACTTATGCTTTTTTTGTAAAGGAGGAGTATGGAAAAAAATATTTTAGAAATAGAAAAAATACCGAAGTTACTTTTAAGATTTTCAATACCAGCTATAATTAGTGGACTTGTAAGTGCTTTATATAATATTGTTGATCAAATTTTCATTGGACAAAGTGTTGGAGTTTTGGGGAATGCAGCAACCAATGTGGCATTTCCATTAGTTACAGTTTGTTTAGCAACCTCTCTTCTTTGTGGAATAGGGACAGCTTCAAATTTTAGTCTTTGTCAAGGGAGAGGTGAAGATGAAAAAGCTAAAAAAATAGTAGGAAATGGAATATTTTTTGCAACTGTTTTGGGTTTAATTATTTCAATAATAGTTTTTCTATTTTTAGATAATTTACTTTATTTTTTTGGCTCTACTGAAAAAATTTTTCCCTATGCAAGAACTTATACAGGAATAACAAATTTTGGGATACCTTTTATTATTCTTTCAACTGTGATGAGTTTTATAATAAGAGCTGATGGAAGTCCAAAATTTTCAATGATGAGTATTTTAAGTGGGGCTTTGGCAAATACTATTTTAGACCCAATATTTATTTTTGGACTTAATATGGGGATAGCTGGAGCTGCTTGGGCAACAGTTATTGGACAGATAATATCTTTTTGTTGTGTGATATACTATCTTTTTTATAAAATGAAAAGTTTTAAAGTTACAAAAGAGATTTTATTTTCACCGTCTTTAGATTTAATAAAAAATATTATATTTTTAGGAATGGGACCAGCCACTAATCAACTTGCAATGATGATAGTTCAAATCACTCTTAACAATGTTTTGATGTATTATGGAGAACGTTCTATTTATGGTGGAGCTATTCCACTTGCTTGTGTAGGAATAATAACAAAAATAAATATTATTTTTATTTCAATAATAATTGGAATAGCTCAAGGAGCTCAACCTATTATTGGATTTAACTATGGAGCAAAAAATTATGAGAGAGTAAAAGAAACTTTTAAAATTATGATTGGAACAGGGATAACAATATCAACATTGGCTTTTTTAATATTTCAAATTTTTCCAAGAGAACTTACAAGTATATTTGGAGATGGAACAGAGGAGTATTTTATTTTTGCAGAGAAATATTTTAAAGTATTTATGGGGTTAACTTTTTTAAATGCTGTACAGCCAATGTGTGGAAACTTTTTCACAGCTATTGGGAGAGCAAAGATAGGAATGATAGTTTCTGTGACAAGACAGATTTTGTTTTTGCTCCCAATGATAGTTATTTTTCCTAAATTTTTAGGAATAGACGGAGTTTTGTATGCTGGACCTGTGGCAGATTTTATCTCATTTTTAATGGCAAGTTTTTTAGCTAGAAGAGAGATAAAGAGAATGGAAAATATAGACTAAAAAAATGGACTGTTGCAAAATTATAAATGCAATAGTCCATTTAGATTTTTATCTTATTCTTTCAACTTTTAATTCGAAAATTTTATTGTTAATTTTTATTCTATAATCTCTACTAGAACTGTCCACAACTTCCTCTTTGATAGGAGAGACATAAGAATTTTGATTATTTATTATAATATCATTATTTTTTATAGCTTGTACAGCTTGTTCTAAAGTATATTCTACAAATTTTACTTTTGTTCCAGGAGTGGCTTGAGCAAGTTTTGCTAAATCAGAGCTTATAACATTTCCTATCTTAGTGTATCCTCCAGTAGTTTGTCTATCAGCCATCATAACTATTGGTTGTCCACTTCCGGGAACTTGTATAGCACCAAAAGTTATACCATCAGATATAATATCAGCACCATTTTTATGTTCTATTGTAGCTCCAGATACAGAAGAAAGTCTTATACCCATTCTATCGCTTTCTTGAGTGACAGTATAAGTTTCATTTAAGAAAGTTTTTATACCAGCTTCTGTAAAGTGGTCATCTTGTTGCCCTAAAATAACTCCAACTTTTATATCTTTAGAATAAGTAGGAATATAATGTTTGTTAAGAGTTAAAGGAGCTTCTAGAGATCCAACTCCAACTGATAAAACATCTCCAGTCATAAGTTTTCTTCCATTAAATCCTCCAACTTTTGCTTTTAAGTTTGTAGATTTACTGTTCATTATAATAGGAACATCTATTCCACCAGCAAAAGCTAGATAGTTTCTAAGTCCAGATCTACATATTCCCATTTTAAGAATATCCCCTCTGTTAACTAAATAACTTTGCCATAATTCTATTTTAGTTCCATTTAAAGTTACATCACAATTTCCACCAGTAATTGCAACAGCTGTATTTTGTAAAAACTCTATTTGAACACCCTTTAAAGTAGTTTCAAGAACAGCCTCACCTACTTTATTTCCAACTAATTTATTTGCAATTTTGGCAGAATACTCGTCCATTACACCAGAAGCAGAAACACCATATCTTTGGAATCCATATCTTCCTAAATCTTGGACAGTAGTTAAAAGTCCAGCATCTAAAATTTTAATAGTTTCCATAACTAGTCCTCCTTCCAGTAACTTTTTACAACATAAGTTTTATTTTTTATTTGTTCAATTATTTTGTGATATTCCTCTTCAGAGATTTGCACAAATTTTATATATTCTCCAGCATTGATAAGGAATGGTTTTTCATTATTAGGGTCAAAGAAATTTAGTGGTGTTCTTCCAAGAAGTTGCCAACCACCAGGGCTTTCTATTGGATATACTCCAGTTTGTTCTCCAGCTATTCCAACAGATCCACCAGGGATTTTTGTTCTAGGAGTTTTTAAACGAGGAGTGGCGATTCTTTTATCCATTCCACCTAGATATGGGAAACCAGGAGTAAATCCAAGCATATACACTAAATATTCTCCAGAAGTATGAATTTTTATAACTTCTTCTATAGAAAGATTGTTATGTGTAGCGATATTTTCTATATCAGGACCATATTCTCCACCATAAAGAACAGGGATCTCAACTATAAATTTTTTCATAGAATCTACATTAGTATCATCTATTTTACAATTTTTTTCAACTATATCTTTTAGTTCTTCAAAAGTTATTAAAAGAGGATCATAGTAAACAATAACAGATCTATAAGTAGGTAACAGATCTTTTATAGCAGGATGCTTTAAAGAATCAAGATAATCAGTAATTTTTTTTAGGTTATAGTTTATTATAGGAGATATCTCATTACCTAATTCAATTATAAGGGAAGAGTCTCCAGCTTTTAAAAATCTCATAATTCCTCCTATATAATATAAGAGAGAAAATTTTCCTCAAAATTTTAGAGGAAAATCTTCTCAATTAAAATTTTAATTTTAGTTAAAAAGTTTTAATATTCCTTGTAAAGATGTAATTCCTGCATAACCAGTAATAACTACAACGATAGCTCCAAGAACAGTTAAAATCATTGAATGTTTATATTCTCCAACAATCTCTTTTTTTCTAGAACCAAGAAGAATAACTCCTAAAGTTATAGGTAGAATAAGTCCGTTTAAAGAACCTGCAAGAACTAATAAAACAACAGGTTTTCCTAAAAATGCCATTACAACAGTAGAGAAAACGATAAATCCTATTATAAAGAATTTTTCCTTTTCCATAACAGTTTTTGATAAAGTTTTTAAGAAAGATACTGATGTGTAAGCAGCTCCAACTATAGATGTAAGAGCAGCAGCAAATATAACTAGACCAAATATTTTATAACCAATAACACCAGCTCCAGCTTTAAAAGCAGATGCAGGTGGGTTAGCTGGGTCTAATACAAAACCTGTAGAAACTACTCCAAGAACAGCAAGGAATAACATAATTCTAATTATAGATGCAATAGAAACACCCATAATAGAACTTTGATTTATTTTATCAAGATTTTCAATTCCTTTTGTATCAGCATCAATAAGTCTATGTGCTCCAGCAAAAGTAATATATCCTCCAATAGTTCCTCCAAGAAGAGTAACTATAGAAAGAGTTAAATCTCCATAACTTTCAGGGAAGAAAGCTCCATGAATAGCATCTCCAACTGGTGGATTAGATAAAACAGCTACATAAGCCATAACAACTATCATAAGCCCACCAAGAACTTTTGTAAGTTTATCCATTACAGGGCCCATATCTTTAGATAGGAAAACAAAAACAGCAAGAGCTCCAGATATTAAAACACCAACAGTAACATTACAACCAAAAAGAGCATTAAGTCCAAGAGCTGCTCCTCCAACGTTACCTATATTAAAAGCAAGTCCACCAAGAGAAACAAGTCCAGCAATAAAATATCCAAGACCAGGAGCTACTTTATTGGCAATATCTTGTCCTCTCATACCAGACACACAGATAACTCTCCAAATATTAAGTTGAACTATAAGAGTTGCAACAGTAACAACAAGAATAGTAAAAGCAAAATTTGCTTTAAATTGTTCTGTAAAAACAGCAGTTTGAGTTAAGAACCCAGGTCCTATTGCAGAAGTAGCCATAAGGAAAGCAGCCCCAACTATTGCACCTTTATTTTTGTTATCCGCCATTATTCATCACCTCTTAAATTAGTTATTTCTACACCTTCTTTTATAAGAGCTTCTTTTATATTTTTAGAGAATACTAAAGCTTCAGGATTATCTCCGTGGATACAGATAGTTTGAACATTTATATCAACATCTTTTCCATTGATACTTTCAACTTTACCCTCTTTTACCATTCTAATAACTCTTTTTATAGCTAATTCTTTGTCGTGAATAACAGCTCCAGGTAAAGATCTAGCAACTAAAGTTCCATCATCGTTATAAGCACGATCAGCAAAAACTTCATTAGCAACTTTTAATCCTAAAGCTTCTCCAGCTTTTATCATTTCACTATTAGCAAGTCCCATTAAAATTAAATCATCATCAACTTCTTTTATTGCTTCAGCAATAGCCATAGCAAGTTTAGCATCTTTAGCAGCCATATTATATAAAGCTCCGTGAGGTTTAACGTGTTGAAGCTTTATTCCCTCAGCTTTAGCAAAGGCTTGTAAAGCACCAAGTTGATATTTAATATATGTTTTTACTTCTGCTGGACTAGCATTTAAATTTCTTCTACCAAATCCAACTAAATCAGGAAAACCAGGATGTGCCCCAACAGCAACGCCGTTTTTCTTAGCAAGTGCCACAGTTTTTTCCATAACCATAGAATCTCCAGCATGCCAACCACAAGCAACATTAGCAGAAGATATATATTGTAGTACATCTTCGTCCATACCTATTTTGTAAGCTCCAAAACTTTCTCCAAGATCGCAATTCAAATCTACTTTCACCATTTTTAGTCCCCCTTTTTAAGTAAAATAAAAAATCAAAAGTTATTAATTAAGGTTATTTTATCACTATTAAGAACATTTTACAATAAAATTAATCAAAAAACGCTCAAAATTTAATATATTTTTTTAATGAAAAATAAAAATATAATATTTTATATAAATATAGTTGAGTGGGGATTTATATTGTTAAAGCTGATTAAAACTCTAGACCTCCAGAAACTGAAATATCCTTTTTATATTTTTGGATAGTTTTGATAGAAATTTTTAAAGCTTCCACAATAGTTGAAAGCTCCATGTAAGGTGTAGATTTTTTATTTATAATTTGTTCACGAATATATGGAACGTGGATAAATCCACCACGAATATTTAGATTGTGTTTCTTTATATAGTATAGAAGTGCGTACATAATATGATTACAAACAAAAGTCCCAGCAGTATTAGAAACTGAGGCAGGAATATTATTTTTATTTAATTCAGCTACCATTGCTTTTATTGGAAGAGTTGAAAAAAGTCCATTTTCTCCATCAGAAAAAATAGGTTTATCAATAGGTTGAAATCCATTGTTGTCAGGTATTCTTGCATCATCAATATTTATAGCAACTCTTTCAATAGTAAAATCAAATCTACCACCAGCTTGCCCTATACAAAGAACAGCATCAGGTTGATTTTCATCGATAAGTTTAAATAGAACTTCATAAGAATTAATAAAAGCTGTAGGAATTTGAAATTTTAAAACTTCAATATCTTCTAAATTATTAGGTAACTTTTTTACAGCTTCCCAAGCAGGGTTTATTTTTTCATTATCAAATGGTTCAAAACCAGTAACAAGAATTTTCATAATAGTTCTCCTTTTAAATTAAAATTTTTTTAAATTATAAATCAAAGGTATAGAAAAATCCAGTAAAAAAATAATTGACAAATAAAAAGTTAGTGGTATAATAATTCAAAAATATCATTTTTATAGTAACTTTGTATTAAAAAAATAAGATACTAAAAGGGGGAATAGTATGAGTTTGATAGTAGCATTTATTTTAATTTTAGCAACCTTAGCTATTGGGGAGATAGTTTCGATTAGAACAAAAGCAATAATACCATCAGTTTTTGTAACTGCTTTATTATTTTTAGTGGGATATTGGACAATATTCCCAGCTAATATACTTGAAGTAGCTGGATTTGGACCAAGCATTATACAAGTTTCTATGTTTTTATTAATCACACATATGGGAACAATGATAAGTGTAAAAGAGCTTATTGCTCAATGGAAAACTTTTGCTATATCAATTATTGGAATTTGTGGAATTTGTTTTGGAACTCTTGTTTTAGGAAAATTATTTTTTCCTTGGGATATGTTAGTAGTTGCCACTCCACCATTAACAGGAGGAGTAGTTGCATCAGTTATAATGTCTCAAGCAGCTACTGCTAAAGGATTACCAACTCTAGCTGTATTAGCAGTTGGTATGTATGTAATGCAAGGATTTGCAGGATATCCATTGACGGCTATTACATTAAATATAGAAGGAAAAAGACTTCTTAAAAAATTTAGAAATGGTGAGATTCAAAAAAGAGAGGTAAACTCAGAAGAAGGAGAGAAAAAAACTCTTTTACCTCAATTACCTAAAAAATATCAAACAACTTATATATTACTTTTAAAACTAGGAATTTTAGTTCAAGTAAGTATATTTTTAACAAACTTAATGAATAAAGCTGTTTCAGAATTTGTAATTTGTCTAGTTGTAGGAGCAATTGCAGCTGAGATAGGATTTATAGAAAGAAGACCTCTTAATTTATCTGGAACTTTTGGATTTTTTATGACAGGACTTATGGCATTTATTTTTGGAGGACTTGCTAAAGCTACACCGGAAATGATAAAAGAATTAATTATACCTTTTATAGGAATAATAGGATTTGGAGTAGTAGGTTTAGTTATTTTCTCAATAATAGCAGCAAAAATATTTAAAGAGTCTATTCCTATGGCAATAGCAATATCTTTAAATGCACTGTATGGTTTTCCAGTAAATTATACTTTGACAAATGATGCAGCAATGGCTTTGGGAAAAACTGGAGAAGAAGTAGATTTCTTAACAGGAGAGATGTTGCCAAAAATGTTAATAGGAGGATTTGCTTCTGTTACTATAGTTTCTGTTATTATTGCAGGAATATTCGCAAAAATGTTATAAAAGATATATAATATATTAGAACAGAAAAAAATACTAGGAGGAATAGAATGGAGATAAAAGAGTTAGCTAAAAAATATAAAGATTATGTAGTAGGACTTAGAAGAGAGTTTCACCAAATGCCAGAACCAAGTTTACAAGAATATAAAACTTCTAAAAGAATTCAAGAAGAATTAGATAAAATGGGAGCAAAATATAAAGTAGTTGCAGGAACAGGTGTAGTAGTAGAAATTGGAGGAAAGAAATCAGGAAAAAAAGTGGCTCTTAGAGCTGATATAGATGGTTTATCAGTTAATGAATGTACAGGTGTAGATTATGCTTCAAAAAATTGTGGAATGATGCATGCTTGCGGACATGATGGACATATATCAATGCTTTTAGGAGCAGCAAGAATTCTTAAAGATATAGAAGATGAAATCAATGGAACAGTAAAATTATATTTCCAACCAGCTGAAGAAGTAGCAGCAGGAGCTAAAGCAATGATAGAAGCTGAACCTTTAAAAGGTGTTGTAGATGGTTGCTTTGGGATACATTTGTGGTCAGATATTCCAGTTGGAAAAATCTCTGTTGAAGCAGGACCAAGAATGGCATCAGCTGATGTATTAAAAATAGAAATAAAAGGAAAAGGTGGACACGGTTCTTTACCACATCAAGCAATAGATTCAGTTGTAGCTGGTTCAGCTCTTGTAATGAATTTACAACCAATAGTAAGTAGAGAAATAAGTCCAGTAGATTCAGCAGTTGTAACAATAGGATCTTTCCATTCAGGAACAAGATTTAATGTAATTGCAAATCAAGCAACTTTAGAGGGAACAGTTCGTACATTCAGTAAAGATACTCAAAAGAAAGTTGAAGCTGCTATAAGAAGAGTTGTAAAATCTACTTGTGAAGCTTATAGAACAGAAGGTGAAGTTATATATAATTATGGAACAACTCCAGTAATAAATGATGAAAGATGTTCTGCTATAGCTGAAAAATCAGTAGAAAAACTTCTTGGAAAAGAAGGGCTTACAAAATTTGAAAAAATAACAGGAGCAGAAGATTTCTGTTACTTTATGGAAGAAGTTCCAGGAGCATTAGCTTTTGTTGGAATAAGAAATGCAGAAAAAAATGCTGATTATCCACATCACCATGAAAAATTTAATATGGACGAAGATGGATTAGAATATGGAATGGGACTATATGCACAATTTGCTGTTGATTTCTTAAATAATTATTAATAAATAATATGTAGATAAAAAAATGGAGCTGGAATAAAATCCAGCTCTTTTTAAATTATTATTTAACAGCAATAAGTTCTATTTCAACTTTAACATCTTTAGGAAGTCTAGCAACTTCAACACAAGCTCTAGCTGGTTTAACATCTCCAAGATATTCAGCATAAACTTCGTTTATAGCTCCAAAGTCATCCATATTTTTTATAAAGCAAGTAGCTTTTACTACATCTTTAAAAGAATATCCAGCTTCGTCAAGGATAGCTTTTAAGTTTTCTAAAGATTGTCTAGTTTGAGCTTTAACATCATCAGATACTAAAGTCATAGTTTCTGGAACAAATGGGATTTGACCAGATATGTATAAAGTTCCGTTTACTTCGATAGCTTGAGAGTAAGGTCCTAAAGCTGCAGGTGCTTTTGGTGTATTTATTATTCTTTTCATAAAAAATCCTCCTTAAATATTAATTGTTTCTATTTAAATGATACCATATAAAAGTTTAAAAATAAAGAGAAATTACTTTGCCTTGATAAAAAACATAATAGATGGTATAATTCTAATAAAATCAAAATAAAAAAGGAAAATTTATGAAGAAATTTATAATCGAGCCAGAATATAATAATTTAAAAGTAGGAGAATACCTTAAAGGAATAAAAGGTTATTCTACAAGAAATTTAAGAAATGCTGATGTTTACTTAAATGGAAAAAAAGTAAAACTTGATAAAAAAATAAAAAAATTAAATAGACTTGTGGTTGTTGAAAAGGAAAAAGGAACTAATATAGCTCCTATTCCAATGGATTTAGATATAGTTTATGAGGATAAAAACTTATTAATAGTAAACAAACCACCTCAACTAGTAGTTCATCCAACTCAAAAAAAAGTTGATAAAACATTGGCTAACGGAATAGTAGATTATTTTCTAAAAACGACAGGAAAAACAGTTGTTCCAAGATTTTATAATAGACTTGATATGGATACTTCAGGGCTTATAGTTATAACTAAAAATGCTTTCACACAAGCTTTCCTACAAGATAAAGCGAAGGTAAAAAAGTATTATCAAGCTGTTGTAGAGGGGATAGTTGAAAAAGATGAATTTTATATAGAAAGACCAATAGGACGTGTTGGAGAAAACATAAAAAGAGAGGAGCTTTCTGTAGAAGAGGGAGGACAAGAAGCTAAAACTTTTGTAAAAGTTTTAAAAAGATATCCAGAAAAAAATATTTCTTTGATAGAATTAGAACTTTTCACTGGAAGAACTCATCAAATAAGAGTGCATATGTCTTTAGAGGGATATCCAATAGTTGGAGATTCTCTTTATGGACCTGAAGAACAACCTGTTCCAAGACAATTTCTTCACGCATATAAATTAATCGTAAAAAATCCTGAAACTTTAGAGGATATGACAATAGAGATTTCTTTGCCTAATGATATGAATGAGTTTTTAAATATCAAATAATAACCAAAAAAATGGTCAAAATTAATCTATCATAAAATTGACAAAAGTGTAATAAGTGCGTATAATAAGCGTATAGATTAATAGTGTACTTAAAAAAATTAATTATAATAGAAAAGAAAGATATTCAAGGAGGAATTTTAAATGGCAGTTAAAGTAGCAATTAATGGATTCGGAAGAATAGGAAGATTAGCATTAAGATTAATGGTTCAAAACCCTGAGTTTGACGTTGTAGCAATCAACGACTTAACAGACGCTCACATGCTAGCTCACTTATTCAAATATGACTCAGCACAAGGAAGATTCAACGGAACTATCGAAGTTAAAGAAAACGCTTTTTTAGTTAACGGAAAAGAAATAAAAGTATTTGCACAAGCAGATCCAGCAAACTTACCTTGGGGAGAATTAGGTGTAGACGTAGTATTAGAATGTACTGGATTCTTCACTAAAAAAGAAAAAGCAGAAGCTCATATCCAAGCAGGAGCTAAAAAAGTAGTTATTTCTGCACCAGCTACTGGAGATCTTAAAACAATAGTTTACAACGTAAACGACAATATATTAGATGGAACTGAAACAGTTATATCAGGAGCTTCTTGTACAACTAACTGTTTAGCACCAATGGCTAAAGCATTAAACGACAACTTTGGAATCGTTGAAGGATTAATGACAACTATCCATGCTTATACAAACGACCAAAACACATTAGACGGACCACACAGAAAAGGAGACTTAAGAAGAGCTAGAGCTGCTGCTGCAAACATCACTCCTAACACAACTGGAGCTGCAAAAGCAATCGGATTAGTTATCCCTGAATTAAAAGGAAAATTAGACGGAGCTGCTCAAAGAGTTCCTGTAATCACTGGATCAATAACAGAATTAGTAACTGTACTTGAAAAACCAGTTACAGTTGAAGAAGTAAACGCTGCTATGAAAGCTGCTTCTACTGAATCTTTCGGATACACTGAAGAACCTTTAGTATCTAGCGATATCATCGGAATCAACTACGGATCATTATTCGATGCAACTCAAACTAAAGTAATGACAGTTGGAGACAAACAATTAGTTAAAACTGTTGCTTGGTATGACAACGAAATGTCTTACACTTCTCAATTAATCAGAACTCTTAAAAAATTCGTTGAATTAGCAAAATAGTTTTCTGAAAACAGTTAGAAATTAAATAACAAAAGAATACGGAACCTTTACTGGTTCCGTTTTTTTTAAAAAATATTTTATATATGATTTTATTTTTGGAGGTAATATAGAATGGCAAAAAAAATCGTTACTGATTTAAACGTAAATGATAAAAAAGTTCTTATGAGAGTTGACTTCAACGTTCCTATGAAAGATGGAAAAATAACTAACGACAACAGAATCGTTGCAGCTCTTCCAACAATCAAATATGTTCTTGAAAATGGAGGAAAAGTTATAGCTTTCTCTCACTTAGGAAAAGTTAAAACTGAAGAAGATTTAAAAACTAAATCAATAAGACCTGCTGCTGAAAGACTTGCAGAACTTTTAGGACAACCAGTTAAATTCGTTCCTGTAACAAGAGGAGCTGAACTTGAAGCTGCTGTAAACGAATTAAAATCTGGAGAAATCATGATGTTTGAAAACACAAGATTCGAAGATTTAGACGGTAAAAAAGAATCTAAAAATGACCCTGAATTAGGAAAATACTGGGCATCTTTAGGAGATTTATTTGTAAACGATGCTTTCGGTACAGCTCACAGAGCTCACGCATCTAACATCGGAATCGCTGCAAATATCGGAGAAGGAAAATCTGCTGCTGGATTCTTAATGGAAAAAGAAATAAAATTCATAGGAGAAGCTGTTGATTCTCCAGTAAGACCTTTAGTTGCTATCTTAGGAGGAGCTAAAGTTTCTGACAAAATAGGAGTTATAGAAAACTTATTAGTTAAAGCTGACAAAGTTCTTGTTGGTGGAGCTATGATGTTTACATTCCTAAGAGCTTTAGGAAAATCTACAGGAACTTCTCTTGTTGAAGAAGATAAAATAGAACTTGCAAAAGCATTACTTGAAAAAGCAAATGGAAAATTAGTTCTTCCAATAGATACAGTTGTTGCTAAAGAATTTAATAATGATGCTGCTCACACAACAGTTTCTGTTGATGACATTCCTGCTGACCAAATGGGACTTGACATTGGAGCTGCTACAATAGAATTATTCAGCAAAGAAATAGCTGCTGCTAAAACTGTTGTATGGAACGGACCAATGGGTGTATTTGAAATGCCTAACTTTGCAAAAGGAACAATCGGAGTTTGTGAAGCTATTGCAAACTTACAAGGTGCTACTACAATAATCGGTGGTGGAGATTCTGCTGCTGCTGCAATGCAGCTTGGATATGCTGATAAATTTACTCACATCTCTACTGGTGGAGGAGCTTCTCTTGAATACTTAGAAGGAAAAGCACTTCCTGGTGTAACTTCTTTATCAGACAAATAATTAATTTAGTCAACACAACTCAATAATATTATAAAAAATTCCTGCGGTATAATCACTGCAGGAATTTTATTTATATATTCATAATTATTTAAATTTTAATCTTTTATCTTCTCTAAATTTTTTTCTTGAAGGATTTCCTTCTGCACGATATATTTTATTTTCATTTAAAATATAGATTGAAGACCAAACTGTATCTGCTCCCTTTTTTCTGTCATATTGACACATAAATCCATATTTTCCTGAAAGAAGGTTTACTGCAAATTCAAAAGAGCAGTTATTTTTATTTTCTTTTAAAGCTTCGTATGCTGTTCTGTATCTCTCTTCTGAGTTCCAGTCATCTATTCCTTCAGGATTTTTATATTCTCTCATCTCCCTAGAATTAAAATTATTTGCAGACACTATAAAATTATAATTTTCTTCTGGATAAATTATTTTTACTTTTTCAGGATTACATTCGATAACTGCCATATCCCCTGTTTTATCTGCCAAAGTTATAGTCTGTGCTGAAGCTATAGGAAGATTTTTTATTTTTTCTAAAACATCTTTCACTGTTCTGCATTTTTCTAAAAAATATCTTACAAGCATTCCAGCATTTAATCCTGCTTTTCTTATTTTAGGATAAACAAATGTAAGACCTGCTATTTTCAAATTCAAAGCAATACATACTAAATAAAAAAGTATATAAATCTTCATATGATATTCTTTGTCCATCTGCAATTCCTTTTATTTCATCTAAAATTTCAGGAAAATATTTTTTATAAACAGAAATACATTCTTTTGCAAAATCTTTTCTTTCTTTTGTAACCTTAAAAGTATGACAGTCTGTAATTTTTCCTTTATTTTTTAATACAGACTTACCCCATTTATAACCAGCTTCATAATGACTTCCTTTAAATCTTGAGTGATACATAAAATCACGCTCCTCAAAATATTTAATTTTATAAGAACGTTCCTATATTTCAATCCTAGCAGAATAAAAATTTTAAGTCAACAAATAAAAAAAGAGTCATATAAACAACTCTTAAATAAAAAAAGATTGGCAAGTTCCTATCCTCCCAAAGGGCTGCCCCCTAAGTAC
>Faulkner_p2__coassemble_1457_pt1 | contig 36304 bp, 32 predicted proteins | sample Faulkner_p2__metabat2_low_PE_003 | metagenome-assembled genome bin Faulkner_p2 | reverse complement strand
TCATAAGTTTTCTTACCACGACCAAGAGCAATATCAATTTTTACATATCCCTTTGACAAATGAACATTTAAAGGAACGATAGTATATCCTTTTTGGCTTACTTTTTCGTGAAGTTTTCTTATCTCTTTTCTATGAAGTAAAAGCTTTCTTACTCTTTTTTCTTCAGGATTATATACACTTCCAAACTCCCAAGGAACAACACTCATTCCCATTATATACACTTCATCTTTTATAATTCTTACAAAAGATTCTTTTATACTTACTTTCCCAGCTTTTATAGATTTTACTTCACTACCTACAAGCTCAATCCCAGCCTCTATTTTATCCTCTATAAAATAATCAAAGTAAGCTTTTTTATTATTTGCTAAAATCATCTTTCACCTCTTCTGTTTCTTCTCTCAGAAAAATATTCTTCGTTATATGGAGCCACTTCAACCTCTAAGTCTGACATATCAGCTCTTACAACTATCACATCAAGTTTATCTCCAAGATTAAAAATCTCTCCACTATCTGTATCTATCATTGCATAATTTTTCTCATCAAACTCATAATAATGTGGAGAGTTTGTAACGTCCCACATACATTCAACAAGCTCTTCAGTTTCTACAAAAACTTTTCTATTGGAAATTCCAACAATAGTTCCTTTGAAAACTTCTCCAATCTTATCAAGCATATATTCTACTATTTTTATTTTTTTACTTTCCTCTTCCACTTTCATAGCATCTCTCTCTGTTTTAGAAATTGCTGTACAGATTGTTGGAAGATTTTTTTCCAGTTTTTCTAAATATTTTTTCTTTGGATAACCTACCAAAGTTTCTCCTAAAATTCTATGAATCATAAGATCTGAATATCTTCTTATTGGAGAAGTAAAATGTGTATAATAGCTTGATGCAAGACCAAAGTGTCCAATATTTTCTGGTGTATATCTAGCTTGTTTTAATGCCATAAGTATCATCTTATGAACTATCATACTTATACCTTTTATTTGAGAATCTTCAATAATTGATTGGAATTTTTTAGGGTGAACTCCCTCAGAACCAAACATAACTTTATAACCAAATTTTCCAAGAACATCATTTAACTCTTGTATTCTCTCAGCATCTGGTTTTTCGTGAGTTCTGTAGATACTTGGCACTTCTAACCAGAAAAGTTTCTCTGCCACAGCCTCATTTGCCTCAATCATAAAGTCCTCAATTATTTTTTCAGCCTCTCCTCTTTCTCTTTTTTCCAAGTGGTCAACTTTTAATTTTTCGTCCAACACAACTTTTATTTCTGGTAGATCAAAATCTATACTTCCTCTACTATGTTTTACATTTCTTATAATTTTAGAAAGTTCAAGCATCATATCCACCATATTTTTTATCGGTGCATATTTTTTACAGATTTCCTCATCATTTTCCAAAATTTTATTTACATCAGTATAAGTCATACGATAAGCTGTTCTTATTACAGCTTTGTAAGTTTTTACATCTTTTACTTTTCCAAGAGAGTCTATCTCCATTTCACAAGTAAAAGTAAGTTTATCCTCATTTGGATTTAGAGAACAGATTCCATTTGAAAGTTCTCTCGGTAGCATTGGAAGAACTCTATCTACAAGATAAACTGAGTTTCCTCTTCTAAGTGCCTCTTTATCCATTGCAGAACCCTCTTTTACATAATAACTTACATCTGCTATACTAACGATAAGTCTATAATTTCCATTTTCTTTTTTCTCAACATATACTGCGTCGTCTAAATCTTTTGCGTCAGCTCCGTCTATTGTTATTATTGAAAGATTTCTCAGATCCACCCTTGAATTTATCTCATCTTGATGAACTTCTTGAGGAGTTTCTCTCGCCTCTCTCATTACCTCTTGTGGAAAATCTTCTGATAGATTTTCTCTTCTAAGTAGTGCCTCCATCATAACTTTACTATCAAGTGGATTTCCTAAAACTTCTATAATTTTTCCCTCAGGTTTTCTCTCTTTATCTCCAAAGAAATCTATTTTTACAACTACTAACTCTCCGTCACGAGCAATATTTGTAAATTTTTTAGGAATATATATATCTTTTCCAAAAGAGTGAGTTGGAGTAACAAATCCAAAACTTTTTTGTTTTTGTAAAATACCAATAACTGTGTCATTAGTTCTTTTTATAATTTTATAGACTTCTCCCTCTTTTTTATCAGAGTTTCTACTCTCTTTTGTAATTCTGACTAAAACTATATCACCATTTAATGCTCCGTTAAATCCACTTTTAGGAATAAAAATTCCCTCTGTTTCAGTGTCAACAAAAGCAAATTTATTTCTTATTACACTAAACTCTCCACAAACCATTCCAATATTTTCAGGAATATTGTATTTTCCTTTATTATTTTTTACAAGCTCTCCAAGCTCTACCCAAGAATCTAAAATATCTCTATTTTTCTTTTTTAACTTTGAAGACCAAGATAAAATCTTATAAATCTCATCTATTCCAACTGATTTTTGATGGTCAGTAAAATATTTTTTTAACACTTCTAAATCTCTTTTTATGTCCATTTTTTACCTCCCTATTGTTTCAACTTTCTTTTTGAAACTAAGTCTTCTAGCATATCTTTTGTATTTTTATGGATAATTCCACCTTTTTCTTTTAAATATTCAAGCTTTCTACTAATTTCAAAAATTATTCCCTCATCTATATCTTGAAAAGTTCTTTTTCTAATCTCATCAACATTTGGATAATCTCTATTTTCTTCAATAGCATCTCCTATATAGATTATTTTTTCAAGAATTGACATATTTTTTCTTCCGATAGTGTGATATTTTATACTATTTAGTATATCCTCATCATCTATCCCAAACTCTTTTTTTACAACTTCATACCCTGCAAGACCGTGAAAAATTTCTGGAAGATTTTCATACCCTTTAGCCTCTGGCATATCTTTGCAAATCTCCTTTAAAGTTTCCACATCATCTTTTTTTAAATAATCGTGAAGTAATGACGCAACTCTTGCTTTCTCCTCATCTACTCCATATTTTTTAGCAAGTTCCACACACACTTTTTCAACTCCCAATGTATGAATATATCTCTTTTTTGGGAGTTTATTTTTTACAATCTCTCTTAATTTTTCTATATCCATTTTATCTCCTTGCAAAAAAAGGGTGTTTGAACACCCTAAATATCTTTTCTAAATTTAAAATCTCTCTTCAGATTAGCATATTTTACTTTGTCCGTATCCATACCATTTATCAAGATTTTAACTGTTTTTATATTTGTATCAACATTTGTCATTGTATTTACAAAAGAATAAATTAAAAGTAACTCATCTTTTGGACTCTTTACTTTATCAAAAAGTTTTTCTGGTAGATCTAAATAGACAACATTATCTATTAAGTAACAGAAAACCTCTACTTTTTCATTTATATTTGGTATCTTATCAAGCTCTTTTAATCTTCTTATTGTTTCATCTAAAGTTCTTCTCATAAGCATATTTTTATTTTCTATTTTATTAACTTCAAGTTCAGAACTTACTAACTTTTCTCCCTCTGGGAAGAATATATATATTTTTTCCTTTTCACTCTCTTTTATAGTTGATTTTCTTTCAAATACAACTTTTGGTACATCATTACTTGAAGAGTTAAAGTATAGAATTCCAGAAATAATAGTAATACACCAAAGACCTACCATTATTTTTATTGATAAGTTTTCTCCTTCTGCAAAAGATTTTTTTATCTTTGAAAGATTTTCTTTAATTAAAGAAAAAATCTCTTTTGTTGCACTTGGAGAGTTAGACTTTTTTTGTTTTTTATCAAAGTTAAATTTTGATTTTTTTATATCTTCTTTTTTTTCTGATTTTTCTTCATCTAAATCATCTTTTTCAATAAAAACATTTAGATGTAAACTCTCTGGCTCATATTTCAGATTTTTCTTTTTCTCATTATTCTCTTCGTTATTATTTCTAAAATTTATCATTAAGTTCTCCTAATAAAAATAATTTCTTATATGCTCAGCTATATTTTTAGCCATTTTCTTTTGATGACTTCTTGAATTTATTATAGAATAATCTTTTGGACTTTTTATAAATCCAACCTCTATTAAAATCCCTGGACAATTTACCCCTCTAAGTACAGCAAAGTTTGCTCCATGTATTCCTCTATTACGCATACCCATTGTCTTAGAAAGATTTTTTGTTAGATTGCTAGCAAAAGGTATACTTTTTTCTTGGTTTTTATTGTAAGCTATCTCACCAGCTATCTGAACGATTGAACTTGTATTTTCACCATATTTTTCTCCGAAACTGTTTTCATATCTAGCTACACTAGCAGCATATGGTGATGATTTCTTTGAAAAATAAAATATTTCCATTCCATTGTGAGATGATTGATTTGATGAGTTAGCATGGATACTTACAAAAATATCTGCTCCTTTTTTATTAGCTATTCTACTTCTATTTGTAAGGGAGATAAATTCATCTCTATCTCTCGTCATTACTACATTAAAATCTTCTTTAAGTTCATCTCTTAGATATTTTCCTATATTCAAAACTATATCTTTTTCTTTTACATTTTTTATTCCAATAGCTCCAGAGTCTTTTCCTCCATGCCCTGGATCAATAACAACTGTATATTGTTTTATGTTTCTACTTTTAGATAGATCTATAACTAATCTATTTGGATTTTTTCTTATGCTCACTTTATGAAATATATTTTTTTGTAATTTTAAGAAAAATCCATGAGAGCCGTCATATTTATATTCTTGAATACTCTCCACATATTTAGGAAGTTTATTTGTTACCTTTTTATCATAATGGTCTGTCACTCCTCCTACCTCAACAAATAGAGTACGACTTGTTTCGTCATATTCACTTATGTATATAGGTTTTGTTTCATCTAAATCAAAAACAACTTGTGTAGGATAGCTATTAAATCTTACATTTTTAATATTAGATGAAAAAGATAGAGCAAACGTTAAAAGAAAAATTAAAACTGTATATATTTTTTTTACCATAAGACCGTCCTAAAAATTTTAATATAAATACAAAAAAACGACAATTAAATTAATTGCCGTTTTTATTCAACAGATTAATCTAAAAGACCAGCAATTGCTGATTTTCTAACTGTCATATGAACACCTTTATCTATTCTAATTACGACAAAAGCTTCTTCTACACTTGAAATAACACCTTTTATTCCACCAACTGTAACTACTGTATCTCCAGCTTTTAAGCTATTTAACATTTCATTTTGTTTTTTTTGTTTTTTCTTATTAGGTAAAATCATAAACACATAGATAACAATTATCCAAACAGCTATCATTATAAGTGTTCCGTATCTAGCAAATATTTCTTGCATCAAATCGCCCTCCCAGTTTTTTATTCATATCTAAGTATATCATAGTTATATTTATTTTTCAATTTTTATTTGAATAAATCTTTAAGTCTATCTAAAAAGCTTTTATTCATTTTATAATTTTTATCTTTTAGGCTTTCGTCAAATTTTTTAAGTAGTTCTATTTGAGTATCGTTTAAATTTGTTGGAACTTCTATAACTATTTTTACAAGTTGGTCTCCAGCTCCATAAGCTCTAGGATTATTAATTCCCTCTCCTCTTAATTTAAAGATTTTTCCATTTTGAGTTCCTGCTGGTATTTTTATAGCTTTTTTACCATTTAATGTAGGGATCTCTACTTCTCCACCAAGAGCTGCTTTTGCATAAGTGATAGGTACTTCACAGATTATATTTTCTCCATCTCTTACAAAGAAATCGTGTTCTTTTACATGGAAGAAGATGTATAAATCTCCATCAATTCCACCTTCAGCACTAGCATCTCCCATTCCATGGATTCTTAATCTTTGTCCATCATGGATACCTACTGGTATTTTTATTTTTTTAACTACATTTTCTCTTTCTAAACCTGTACCACCACATTTTTTACATTTAGTTTCTGGTATTTGTCCTTTACCTTTACATTTATCACATTCTTCAACACTTTTAAAGTTTCCAAGCATTGTTCTTTGAATTTTTTCAATTCTACCTTTTCCACCACATTTATCACAAGTTTTCATCTTGCTTCCTGGTTCAGCACCAGTTCCGTTACAAGCTTTACATTTTGCTCTTCTTGTGTATCTTATCTCTTTTTCTCCACCTTTTGCAACTTCTTCTAGGGTAATAGTTACATCAACTCTTAAGTCTTCACCAGGTTCTGGTCCTCTTTGTTGAGCACCTCCACCAAATCCGCTTCCACCGAAGAAAGATGAGAAAATATCTTCAAAGCCACTTCCAGAGAATCCTTCAAATCCTCCTCCGTAACCTCCGCCACCATTTTCAAAAGCAGCGTGACCAAATCTATCATATTTTGCTCTTTTATCTTGGTCAGATAAAACTTGATAAGCTTCGTTTATCTCTTTAAATTTTTCTTCAGCTTCTTTTTTTTCGGTTTCACTAGCATTTGCAAATCTATCTGGGTGATATTTCATAGCTAATTTTCTATAAGCTTTTTTAATCTCGGCTTCAGAAGCTGTTTTTTCTACACCTAAAAGATCATAATAATCTTTCTTTGCCATTTTTTCCTCCAAAATCTATCTTAAAATATTTTTATTCCTATACCTTTTTGATATATTTCACCTTTTTCCAATTTTTTTATTCCTAATTTTTGTGTAATATCTCCATTAGTTTTATAATAATCACTTATTCCGTCCCACGGTTCAAAGCAAACAAAATTAGATCCAGGAACACTCCAAAAAGCTATATATTCAAATCCGTTGTAATCAAACTCCAATATTTTATCATCTTTTTTAGATTTTAACCACACTTTTCTTGAATTAGTTTTTTCAAATATTAACGCATCATTTCTAAAAGTATCATCATCAAAATTAAGAATTTTTCCTTGGAAAATATCTCTTTTTTTATCAACTATAACAGCATTTTCCACTGTTAAAGCTTTTCCATCTTCATCTTTTTCAAATTCTATATAGTTTCCACCATCTTTTGAAAAAATATTAAATGCAGGGTGTGCTCCGATAGAGAAATACATCTCTCCATCTGTTAAATTTTCAACTCTGTATTCTAATTTTAACTCTTTTTCTTCTAAAATATATTTTAAATATAGTTTAAAATCAAAAGGATATTTTTCTTTTGTATCTTCATTTGACTCAAATAAAAATTCTACAAAGTTTTCACCTTTGCTTGAAACTACAAATTGATTATCTCTAGCAAATCCATGTCTAGTATTTATATTATACTCTTTTCCTTTATAAGAAAATTTTTGATCTTTTAGACTTCCTACAAATGGAAAAAGTACTGGAGAAGATTTTCCCCAAAATTTTGCATCTTTTTGCCACATATGTTCAAATCCAGTGGTTTTATCAAAAAGACTTTCTAGCTCTGCTCCTTTACTTTCTATTATAACTTTTATTTTTTCATTTTCTAATTGATATTTCATTATACTTCACCCATAATCACAACATTTAATCTAAAAATTGGGAATAGAGTCAAGCTCTATTCCCAGAAAAATCATAATCAATATTAGTCAACTATTTCTGCGTCTTCTACATCGTCAGCTTTGTTTGTGTTTGATTGTCCTTGAGAAGCATTAGCTTGTTGTTGTTGAGCTTGTTGAGCTTCTTTATATATTTCTTCTGCTAATTTTTGAGCTGCTTTTGATAATTTTTCCATAGCTTCTTCGATAGCTTTTTTATCTTCTGAATCTTTTACTTTTTTAAGTTCTTCTAGAGCTTCTTCGATAGCTTTTTTCTCAGCTTCGCTTACTTTTCCAGAATGTTCTTTTAATGTATTTTCAGTAGATGTGATTAACATATCAGCTTTATTTCTTGTTTCGATTAATTCTCTGAATTTTTTATCTTCAGCTTCGTTTGCTTCAGCTTCTTTTTTCATTCTTTCGATGTCATCATTTGATAAATTGTTAGATCCAGAAATTGTTATTGTATTTTCTTTTCCTGTTCCTAAATCTTTTGCAGATACGTGAACGATTCCGTTTGCGTCAATGTCAAATGTTACTTCGATTTGAGGGATTCCTCTTGGTGCTGCTGGGATTCCTTCTAAGTTAAATTCTCCAAGTTTGTGGTTGTCAGCAGCTTTTGCTCTTTCACCTTGTAATACATTAATTGTAACAGCTGGTTGGTTGTCTACTGCTGTTGAGAATACTTGAGATTTTTTAACTGGTATAGTTGTATTTTTTTCTATAATTCTTGTACAAACTCCTCCAAGAGTTTCAATTCCTAATGATAATGGAGTTACGTCAAGAAGTAATACGTCTTTAACATCTCCCATTAATACTCCACCTTGAATAGCTGCTCCTGCTGCAACAACTTCGTCAGGGTTGATTCCTTTATTAGGTTTTTTACCAAAGAATTGTTCTACCCATTCTTGAACTGCGATCATTCTTGTAGATCCACCTACTAATAATACTTCGTCTATTTCTGAAGGAGAAAGTCCTGCATCAGATAAAGCTGTTTTTGTAGGTCCTTGAGTAGCTTCAACTAAGTCTCTTGTTAAAGCATCAAATTTAGCTCTTGTTAATTTCATTTCTAAGTGTTTTGGTCCTGTTGCATCCATTGTAATGAATGGTAATGAAATTTGAGCTTCCATCATTGTTGATAATTCTTTTTTAGCTTTTTCAGCTGCATCTTTTAATCTTTGGTAAGCCATTTTATCATTTAATAGATCGATTCCTTGTTCTTTTTTAAATTCTTCAGCTAACCATTTTATGATTCTTGCGTCGAAATCATCTCCTCCTAAATGGTTGTTTCCAGCTGTTGATAATACTTCTATTACACCATCAGAGATTTCAAGAACAGATACGTCAAATGTTCCTCCTCCAAGGTCAAATACTAATACTTTTTCTTCTTTTTTCTTATCTAGTCCATAAGCAAGTGCTGCTGCTGTTGGTTCGTTTATTATTCTTTTTACTTCAAGTCCTGCAATTGCTCCAGCGTCTTTTGTTGCTTGTCTTTGAGCGTCTGTAAAGTAAGCTGGTACTGTGATAACTGCTTCTTTAATTTCTTCTCCTAAGTAAGCTTCAGCATCTTTTTTTAATTTTCTTAAAGTCATTGCTGATATTTCTTGTGGAGTATAATCTTTTCCATTTACGTTTACTTTGTAGTCAGAACCCATATGAGTTTTGATTGAAGCTATTGTAGAGTTTGGATTTGTGATAGCTTGTCTTTTTGCTATTTCTCCTACTACTATTTCTCCATTATCTTTAATGTTTACAACTGATGGAGTTGTTCTTGCTCCTTCAGCGTTAGTGATTATATTTGCAGATCCACCTTCCATTATTGCCACACATGAGTTTGTTGTTCCTAAGTCAATTCCTATTACTTTAGACATTTTGATCCTCCTTCAATATTCCTAAAAATATTTATATATTCTAAAAATTTTAATTACCATTTTAATTATTTCTTACATACTTTAACCATTGATGGTCTTATTACTTTACCTTTTAATTTATATCCTCTTTGAAGTTCCATCATTATATAGTTATCTTCAAAGTCTTCACTTGCTTCAACCATTACAGCCATATGCTCCTCAGGATTAAATTCTTTTCCTTCAGTATCTATTGCTTCTAATCCCTCAGCTTTAAATATTTCTCTGAATTGATTAAGTGTAAGTTCTACACCTTTTACTAATCCATCAAAATCATTTGATTGTTTTGAAGTTTCAGCAGCTCTAGTAAGATTATCTATACCATCTAAAAGTTTTGTTATTATCTTTTCAGAAGCGAATTTTCTAAGCTCGTCCATCTCTTTTTCTTTTCTTTTTGTAAAGTTTTGGAAATCAGCTTGTTTTCTTAAGTAAGATTGTTTCCAATCTTCTACTTCTGCTTTTAATTTTCCATTTTCTTCTTGAAGAGCTTCCACTTCGTTTACTTCTTGTGATTTTTCATTTTCACAAGCTTCATTACTTTCTTCGCAAACTTGTTCTTTTTCTAACTCTTCTATATCTTGTAATTTTTCTTCTGACATCACCAATCTCCTTTTACTTTTTTTTATTTCCGATTAATTTTTCTTTATTTATTACTTTTTCAACTTCTTTACTTATATAATCTATAAGTCCCATAGTTTTTGAATAAGGCATTCTCTTAGGTCCAATAACTCCTATTACACCTTTTGAATCTCCTTTTTTATATACTGAGTAAACAAAGCTATAATCTTCAAGTCCTTTCACAGGAAGGTCATCTCCAAGTATAACATTTACTTTTCCCTCTGCATACTCGTTGCTTCTCACAATCTCTTCAAAAATATTTCTTACTTCTTGTTTTTCATTAAACATTTCCATTACGTCTAAAACTTCATTGACATTTTTATTTTTGAAAATGCTTGGAGAATTGCTTAGATATAATTTTCCTTCTATATCTTTATAAATCTCTTTTTCTATATCATTGTAAGTTTCAAAGTTTTCTTTTATTAAATCTACAATTTCGTAGCTTTTTATCTTTTGAGTTTTTATTTTTTTATTAAGTCTTTCTGATAGATCAAAAAGTTTTTCTTCTGTAATTCCAGATTGTAACTTTATCTTTTTAGTTGTTACATTCATATCTTCAGTAACGATTATAGCCAAAATCAAATAATCATCAATATGAACCAACTCTACTTTTTTTATATTTTCTTTTCTATGGTTTGGCTCTATAACAACTGAAGCGTATGAAGTTAATCTTGATAGAATTGAAGATGTCTCTTTTAATATATTATCCAAAGCACTTATCTTTTGTTCATATTCATTATTTATTCTCTTCTTTTCTTCAATAGATAACTTTTCAACCTTTAAAAGTTCATTAAGATAATACTTATATCCTAAGTCTGTTGGGATTCTTCCTGATGATGAATGAGTTTTCTCTATAAATCCCGCATCTTCCAAATCAGACATAACATTTCTGATTGTTGCTGAAGATAATTCAATATTATATTTTTTTACTAAAGTTCTTGAACCTATTGTTTCACCATATGTAAGATAGAAATCTATAATGGCGTTAAGAACTAATTTTTCTCTTTCACTTAACATCAAATCACCTTCCTAAATATTAGCACTCATTCTCAAGGAGTGCTAACTAACAAATTCATAGTACCACTTTTCAATTAGTTTGTCAACAGTTTTTATAAATTTTTTTAGTTTTTTTCTATAATTTTTCCAATAAAAAAACCCAACCTACTCTCTAGTAAGTTGGGTAATAATTCTAGTAAACTATTCTATATAATTTTTCAATATCTTCTAAAGTTACGTCTTTTGGATTTCCTCCTGTACAAACGTCTGCTAAAGCATCTTTAGAAAGTTTTGCTATTCCTTCTTCTGGGATATTTATTTCTCTTAAAGTTTGAGGAATTCCTACATCTATTGAAAGTTTTCTTACAGCATCAACTGCTGCTTGAGCTGCTTCATCTTTTGTCATTCCTGTTGTATCTACACCTAAAGCTCTTGCTATATCTCCATATTTTTCAACACAAGCTGATTTGTTAAATTCCATTACTGTTGGTAAAAGTAAAGCATTTGCTACTCCGTGAGGTATATCATAAACTGCTCCTAATGGGTGAGCCATTGAGTGAACTATTCCAAGTCCTACGTTAGAGAATCCCATTCCAGCTACATATTGAGCTATACTCATTCCTTCCATATCAGTTAAGTTTTTATCAGCAACAGCACCTCTTAAATGTTTTCCTATCATTTCGATAGCTTTTATTTCAAACATATCAGAGATAACATGAGCTCCTTTAGTTATGTATCCTTCGATTGCGTGTGTTAATGCATCCATTCCTGTTGCAGCTATTGTTCTATTTGGCATTGTCAACATAAGTTCTGCGTCAACGATTGCTACTAATGGAATATCTTTTGGGTCAACACAAACTATTTTTCTATTTTCTTCTTCTATTGTAATTACATAGTTAATTGTAACTTCAGCAGCAGTTCCACAAGTTGTTGGAAGAGCTATGATAGGTACACATTTAGTGTGAGTTGGTGCAACTCCTTCTAATGATTTTATATCAGCAAATTCTGGATTATTTTTTACAATTGCAACAGCTTTTGCAGTATCGATTACTGATCCTCCACCTACTGCTACGATAAAGTCTGCTCCTGCTTTATTGAAAGCTTCTAATCCATCTTTACAGTTTTTAATTGTTGGGTTTTGTTTTAAGTCTGTAAATACTTCATAAGGTATATTTGCCCCTTCTAATACTTCTTTTACCTTATCAAGTACACCACAAGTTTCAAGAATTTTGTCACTTACTAGTAAAGCTTTTTTATATCCTCTTGCTTTTACTTCAGTAGCTAACTCAGCTCTACAACCAATTCCAAAATAACTTGTTTCGTTAAGAATATATCTTGCCATTTTTTTCCTCCACTCATATATTTTTTTTACGTTATCTTTGGGTATTATAACTTTTTTTTATATTTTTTTCAACATAAATATTTATTTTTTTAAATTCTTTTGTAAATAATTTTAATATAATGTTCTAAAAATATTTTTTTGATTGTATATCTATATATTTAAAAGAAAAACCTCTTAAGTTAAATTTAAGAGGTTCTTTCTTGTTATATATTACTCGGTTTCTTTTGGTGAGCTTATTTATTTTCTACTGCTTTTTTATAAATAGGATTAAATTTAACATAGAAAGCTATTGCTGATATAGCTGCTACTACTAAACCAACTGGATTTCCTATTGATTCAGACATTTTAAATCCTTCTGGAGCTATTAAAATATAAGATGTAACAACTACTGTCATAAATGTAGCTGGTATCGCTGCCATCAAATATGCTTTTCCTAATTTTGCTAAATAAGCTGCTGCTGCCCATAGAGCTATTGTTGCTAAAGTTTGGTTAGACCAACTGAAATATCTCCATAAGATATTAAAGTCGATGAAACATAATGCAACACCTATTGCAAATAATGGAATAGCTACAATAAATCTATTTGCTATTGGACCTTGTTTATATCCTATTGCATCAGCTATTGTAAGTCTAGCACTTCTAAATGCTGTGTCTCCAGATGTTATTGGACATGCTACAACTCCAAGTATTGCTAAAGCTCCTCCAACTTTTCCTAAAACTGTTCCAGAAATTTTATTAACAACTACAGCTGCTCCACCTTTTGATAATGCAACACCTAAACCAGGAGTTCCACCAAAGAAAGACATTGCTGCTGCTGCCCAAATAAGAGCAACTATACCTTCACATATCATTGCACCATAGAATACTTTTCTACCTTGAGTTTCATTTCCAAGACATCTAGCCATCATAGGTGATTGAGTAGCATGGAATCCAGATATTGCTCCACAAGCTATTGAGATACATAAGTATGGGAATACTGATTGTCCTTTTGGATGGAAGTTATGGAAAGCTATTTCAGGAATATCATATCCTTGAATTACAATACCAAATCCAATTCCAACTGCCATTATAAGTAATGCCACACCAAATATTGGATAAATTTTTCCTATTACTTTATCTATTGGTAAAACTGTTGCTACTAAATAGTAAGCAATGATTATACCGATTAAAACAAGTTTATCAACTCCAGTTAAGTCGTTTAAGATTGCTGCTGGACTTGTTACGAAAACTACTCCTACTAGAACTAACAATACGACTGAGAAAACTCTCATAAGTTGTTTTGCACCATTTCCTAAGTTTTCTCCTACTAATTCAGCTACGCTGGCACCATCTCTTCTAAGTGACATCATACCAATTAAATAGTCATGAACTGCTCCTGCAAATATACAACCAAATACAATCCAAATAAATGCTGCTGGTCCCCACATTGCTCCTGCAACTGCCCCAAATATAGGTCCTGTTCCTGCAATATTTAAGAATTGAATTAAGAAAGTCTTTTTAATATCCATTTCAACATAGTCAACACCATCTTCTAATCTTTTTGCTGGTGTTAAAGAGTTTGGATCTGGATCAAAAACTTTTTCTACAACCTTACCATAAATCATATACCCTACTACAAGGGCAATTATTGAAGCTATAAAACTTATCATATTTATCCCTCCTAAAGATTTATTTGTTTATAATATGTATTATACTATTTTTTTGCTTTTTTTATTATTTTAATACGTAAAATGTATTTTTTAATGGTTAAGATGTTGTTTTTTTTATCTGAAATGCACTTACTATATTTTTCTTTTTGTGATAAAATACCCTAAAAGGGGATGATAATATGTTTAATTTAGTTAGTGCTCTTCTTAACAACTTGGGATATATTATAATTATAGCTTTTTTATTCACTCGTATCCAAAGTTCAAGAAATATATTTGCTAAAGAAAATTATAATGCTAGAGATATAATTATGCTTTCTCTCTTCTTTGGAGGACTTGCTATAATCGGTACATATTCTGGTATTAATTATAAAGGATCTATTGCAAATACTCGTAATATTGGAGTAATTGCTGGAGGTTTAATGGTTTCCCCTTGGGTTGGAATTATTTCTGGAATAATTGCTGGTATTCACAGATTTTTTCTACTTGATGGACAGTTTACTGCTATTCCTTGTGCTATCTCCACAGTTTTTGGTGGTTTCTTTGTAGCTTATCTTTCAAAATCTATAAATGAAAAAAATAAATACATCTATGGATTTTTTGCTGGATTTATTGTAGAAAATCTTAGTATGTTACTTATTTATCTCCTTGGAGCTGACAAAGCTCATGCTCTTGAAATAGTAAAAGCTATATATATTCCTATGATTTTAGCTAATGCTTTAGGAGTTCCTATTGTTATAATTATAATTGAAAGTATTATTGAAGAAAAAGAGATAATGGCTGGTAAACAAGCAAAGCTTTCTCTTGAAATAGCTGAAAAAACCTTACCATATTTCTCAAATGGTGGTTCATTAAATGAAGTTTGTAAAATAATAATGGAAGCTTTAGAAGCTAAATCAGTTATTCTTTCAAATGAAAAATTTATAGTTGGTAGCCATTCATTTAGTGATGAATTTCGTGTTGACCATGTAGAAGTTCAAAGTGAAGAAGCAAAAAAAGTTTTATCTACTGGAGAGATGTTTGTTGCCAATAGAATTTTTAACAAACAAGAGTTTGAGTGCGTTGAGGGAAATATAAAATCATATATCATTGTTCCCCTTTACCAAAATAAAAAAGTTTCAGGTACTTTAAAAGTATATTTTGATAAATTTGGACAGATTACAGAAAGTAAAAAAAATCTAATAGTTGGTCTTTCTCAGCTTATATCAACACAACTTGAACTTACAAAACTTGAAAACTTTAAGGCTATGGCAAGAGATGCCAACTTCAAAATGCTACAGACACAAATAAATCCACATTTTTTATTTAATGCTTTAAATACTATCTCATCTTTTATAAGAATAAATCCTGAAAAAGCTAGAGATGTTATCCTAAATCTTTCTACTATTCTTAGATTTAATCTTGAAAATTTTGATAGACTTGTTCCTGTAGAAAAAGAAATTGAACAGGTAAAAGCCTATGTAAATATAGAACAAGCTCGTTTTAATAATAAAATAAAAGTGGATTATTCTATTGATGATGATATTTTAAATTTCCAGATACCTAGTCTTATTATTCAACCTCTCGTTGAAAATAGTATAAAACACGGATTACTTCCTAAACGTGAGGGAGGAAGTGTATTTATTGGTATAAAAAAAATAGAAAATAACCATATAAAAATCACAGTAAAAGATGACGGAGTTGGTATCCCACAAGAAATTATTAATTCAATAGATGATGTAGATATCAAAAGCATCGGTCTAAAAAATGTACATGCTAGGCTTAAACTTCTATATGGAAAAGGACTTGAAATAAAAAGACTAGCTCAAGGAACAGAGATAAATTATGATATATAATTAAGGAGTGATTAATGTTAAAATATATAATAGTAGAGGATGAATTTCCAGCAAGAGAAGAACTGAAATATTTTATTGGACTTTTTGAAGAATTTTCTATGGAGGGAGAGTTTGAAAATCCAATTGATGCTCTAAAATTTTTAGAAGATACAAAAGTTGATGTGGCATTTTTAGATATTAATATGTCTGGACTTGATGGGATTAATCTTGGAAAAATTATTCATAAATTAAATCCCAATATGAAAATTGTTTTTATAACAGCCTATAGAGAATATGGAGCAGAAGCTTTTGAGTTAAAAGCTTTTGATTATCTATTAAAACCATATTCTGAAGAAAGAATTAAAACTACTCTCTCAAATCTTATAAAAGAATCTAACAAACAACCTACACCAAAAGAGGATATGTCAAAGGTAAATAAACTTGTAGTAAACGAAGATGATAAATTTATTTTCTTAGGCTTCGATAATATTTACTATATAGAAGCCTCTGATAAAGAGTGTTTGATCCACACAAAAGATAAAACTTATACTTCAAAACTTAAACTTTCAAAGTTAGAAGAACTTTTACCAAATAAAAAGTTTTTTAAAACTCACAGATCATATCTTGTAAACCTTGATAAAATTTCTGAACTTGAAGCTTGGTTCAGTGGTAGTTACGTGATTAAGCTAGAGGGAATCTCTGATACCTTACCTCTTAGCAGAAACAATCTTAAAGCTTTTAAAGAATTATTTATCATAAAGTAATTGATTATTTTTTGAACAATAAAAATGTGTTTTTAATTAATATTGATAATATTTTTATCTTGTGCTATACTAAAAACAAGGAGGACATATGAAGATAAAACTACTGTTATGTTTTTTTATTTTTTCTGTTTTAACCATTGGAGAAGAGATAAAGTTTAATGATTTAACAAAAGATCATTGGGCGTATAAATCTATACAAAATCTAGTAGATAATAAAATTATAGATCAAAGATCTGTGAACTTTAATGGAAATCTACCTGTATCAAGATACCAATTTGCTTATGAACTTTCCAAACTTCTTACTAAAATAGACACCGAAAAAATAGACAAAAAAGAAATTGATGTTTTAAGAAGTGTTATATATGATTTTTCTGCTGAACTTAATGAGATTGGATTTAATTACAGCGAATTTAATCAAAGGCTTAGCAATACTGAAGAAAGTATTGATACTTTAAAGAGAACTATTGAAGTTAACAATATTAAGATAAAAGAACTAGAAAAAAGACTAAAAGAACTTGAGAAAAAATATAAATAATCAAAAATAGGAGTGTGTATTTATGAAAAAATTAGAACTTGACTTATCTAAAGTTTTAGACTTTGTTTCTTGTGAAGAAATAGCTAAAATGGAAGAAGAAGTAAAAAACGCTGAAAAACTTCTTATGGAAGGAACTGGAGAAGGTAATGATTTCTTAGGTTGGATAAATCTACCAACTAACTACAACAAAGATGAGTTTGAAAGAATAAAACTTGCTGCTAAAAAAATCAGAGAAAATTCAGAAGTTTTAGTTGTTATAGGTATCGGAGGTTCTTATCTTGGAGCTAGAGCAACAATAGATTTCTTAAGCAATACTTTCTACAATAAAGTACCTAATGGACCTGAAATTTATTTTGCTGGAAATAGTATTTCTGGTACATATTTAGCTCACCTTATCCAAGTTATTGGAGATAGAGATTTCTCTGTAAACGTTATATCTAAATCTGGAACTACTACTGAACCAGCTATTGCTTTTAGAATTTTCAAAGAAATGTTAGAAAAAAAATATGGTGTTGAAGGAGCTAGAGAAAGAATATTTGCTACTACTGACGCTAGCAAAGGAGCTCTTAAAAAATTATCTACTGAACAAAATTATGAAACATTCACTATACCAGATGATGTTGGAGGAAGATTCTCTGTTTTAACTCCAGTAGGACTTTTACCAATAGCTGCTGCTGGTATTGATATAGATGCTTTAATGGCTGGAGCTAGAGAAGCTCAAAATGATTATACAGCTCCTTATGCTGAAAATGATTGTTACAAATATGCAGCTGTAAGAAATTTACTTCTTAGAAAAGGAAAATGTATCGAACTTCTAATCAACTACGAACCAAAATTACACTATGTTGCTGAATGGTGGAAACAATTATATGGTGAATCTGAAGGAAAAGATGGAAAAGGATTATTCCCTGCATCTGTTGACCTAAGTACAGATTTACACTCTATGGGACAATATATCCAAGATGGACAAAGAATATTATTTGAAACTTTAATTGACATAGATGAAAAAGAAACTGACGTAGTTATCCCATTTGATGAAGCTGATCTTGATGGACTTAACTATATAGCTGGTAAAGGAATGAACTTCGTTAACGAAAAAGCTATGCTTGGAACTCAACTTGCTCACGTTGACGGTGGAGTACCTAATATCAGAGTATGTATGCCTAAAGCTGACGCATTCAGTCTTGGATACTTATTCTACTTCTTTGAAAAATCTTGTGGAATCAGTGGATACTTATTAGGAGTTAATCCATTTAACCAACCAGGTGTAGAAGCTTACAAGAAAAATATGTTTGCTTTACTTGGAAAATCTGGATATGAAAAAGAAGCTGAAGCTTTAAATAAAAGACTTGAAAAATAGTACATTAAATATTTAAGAAGGTGGTATATTATGCTATACAAAAAAACTAATGGTTGGAAAAATATCTCCTCTGAAAAAATGGAAAAAGTTTTCACAATGGGGGAGGAGTATAAAAAAGTCTTAGACCTTGGAAAAACTGAAAGAGAGTTTGTAGAACTTGCTACAAGTTTTGCAAAAGAATGTGGATTTATCGACGCTAGACTTAAGGATACTCTAGTTCCAGGAGACAAAGTTTACTACCTTAACAGACACAAAAATATAGTTCTTGCTGTAATTGGTAAAGAGGATATCTTAAAAGGAATAAACTATATAGTTTCACACATTGATTCTCCTAGACTAGACCTTAAACAAAATCCTTTATATGAAGAGCTTGAACTTGCCTATATGAAAACTCACTATTATGGTGGTATCAAAAAATATCAATGGGCATCTATTCCATTAGCTCTTCATGGAGTTGTTGTTCTTTCTAATGGAGAAAAAGTAAAAGTTGTTATTGGAGAACATGAAGATGATCCTGTATTTACTGTTCCAGATATTTTACCTCATCTTGACAGAAAAGTTCAAGGAGATAGAACAGCTAGAGAAGTTATAAAAGGTGAAGAACTTCAAATTATAGTTGGTTCTATACCTGCTACTATCAATGATGAAGAAATAAAAGATTCAGTTAAATACGCAATCTTAGAAAAACTTAACGATATTTATGGTATAGTTGAAGAAGATTTTATCTCTGCTGAACTTGAATTAGTTCCAAGCCAAAAAGCAAAAGATGTAGGACTTGATAGATCTTTAATCGGAGCATATGGACAAGATGATAGAATCTGTGCTTATACTTCTTTAAGAGCTATACTAGATATGCAAGATGTTCCTGAAAGAACGGCTGTTTGTTTCTTAGCTGACAAAGAGGAAACAGGTTCTGACGGTTCAACAGGTTTACAAAGTGATTTTATAGATTATTTCACAGCTGATATGATATTCAAAACAAAAAGAATCTATTCAGATTTATATTTAAAAGAAACTCTATGGAATTCAAAAGCATTATCATCTGACGTTAATGCAGGAATTGACCCTATTTTCAAAAGTGTTCACGATGAGCAAAATGCTCCAAAACTTGGATATGGTGTAGTTATTGTTAAATATACTGGTTCTGGTGGAAAATATGGAACTAACGACGCTGATGCAGAATATGTCGGAGAAATCAGAAAAATGTTAAACGATAATGGAGTTCTTTGGCAAACAGGAATGCTTGGAAAAGTTGATGAAGGTGGAGGAGGTACAGTTGCAAAATATCTAGCTAAAAAAGGAATTAGCACAATAGATATTGGACCAGCTTTACTTGCAATGCACTCACCTTTTGAAATTTCTTCTAAATTAGATGTCTTTGAAACTTATAAAGCTTACAAAGCTTTTTATAGAGGAGAGAAAAAAGACAAAACAAAATATATTGCAAAAAGCAATAAAATCTATTTATAATTAAATTCAAAAGAGGTTGCTATAAAATGTAGCAACCCCTTTTTTATTCTCACTATTTAATTTTTTATAAATTATAATTCTATCATTACATCTTCAGCAGATATTTTTTCTTTTATCATTCCTTGTTGTAACATCCAATCTATATTTTCTTCCCAAACTTTTTTATCTTGTGATAAGAATTTAGAATTTTCAGTTTCCATTAAAGGAATTAAAATATCAATACTTTGTTTTTCAACATTTCTTGTTAATGGGAATTGGTCAGCCTCTTGTTTTTTAAGAAGTAAATCTACTGCACCATCTGGATCTTTTCTCATATCTTCAAATCCTCTTCTTATTGCTCTTAAGAATCCTTGGTAAAGTTCTTTGTCTTCTTTAACCATATCTTCATTAACTACAAATACTTCTTCATAATAGTTAGGGAATCCAAAATCAGTTGGATAGAAATAATTTACTTTTATTCCTCTTTCTTCAAGAACAGGAACTTCATGGTTTACAAATCCTCCAAAAGTAGCATCAACACTATTAGTTATTGTAGCTGTTAATAGATCAAAACCAACGTCTAAAAGTTTAGCTTGTTTTACATCTCCACCATCAAGAGCGATTACAGTGCTTAAAAGTCTTTCTGCTACATCTCCTTGAGAATATCCAACTTTTTTTCCAACTAAATCTTTAGGTCTTTTTATATTATTTTCTTCTTTTGCAATAACTACATTTAAAGGTCCTTGAGTTATAGCTCCTATTGATGTTACAGGAATTTTTTCATTAGCTTTTGCCATAATTAATTGATGTAAATAATACATTCCAGCATTTGCTTTTTTAGCTGCTGGTAAAGCTAATGGGTCAGATACATTTGCAGGATAATGAATAACTAAATTTATTCCCTCTTCTTCAAAATATCCTTTTTCTTCAGCTAAATATAAAAAGCTGTGGATTGCATTTGGATACCAATCCAATACAACGCTAAAATCTTTAAGTTTTTTATTATTTGCTCCAAAACTTAAAGCACTAATTAAAACAAACATTAATAATAATTTAATTTTTTTCATAAGTTTCTCCTTTATATTTATTGTTTTTTTACCCATACTAAAAGTTTTTCTTCAATAATTGAAATAATTTTTACAATAACTATTACAATTAATGAAATAAGTACCACTGGTGCAAAAACTCCAGCTCCATCAAGTTGTGTCATCATTCTTTTACTAAAATATCCAAGCCCTGCTGTTGCTCCAAGCCATTCTCCAATGGTAGCTCCAATTATTACAAAAGGGATTGCCATCTTAAGAGATGAGAAAAAATATGGCATCACTGTTGGAATTTTTAGTTTTAAAAATATATCCCACTCACTTGCGTTCATACTTTTAAAAAGTTCTAAATGTTCCTCTTTCACTGATTTTAATCCTTGGGAAAGATTTATAGTTACAGGGAAAAATGTAATAATTATTGCAACCAATACTTTTGACCAGATAGAATATCCAAACCATAAAATAAAAATCGGTGCAAGAGCTGTTATTGGAATTGTCTGGCTTGTTACAAGTATTGGATAGATTGCATTTTCAATAGCTTTACTTCTATCCATCAAAACAGCAAGTATAATTCCAATTCCCAGAGAAATTCCCAAAGAAATTCCTGCAATTTTTAAAGTTTCTACCAAATGATAACAAATTAAAGTTTCTCTAAGCTCCCAAAATCTTTTTATTATAAGAGTTGGTGTAGGAAGTATAAAAGACATATTTATATATCTTGCTAATCCCTCCCAAAGTGCAAAAAATCCCAAAGATATTACTACTGAAGGTGATACTTTCAATATTTTCCACCTCCTATATCAGATAAAATATTTTCTTTTAGAAAACTCATATATTTTAAATCATTTTTTCTTTCCACTGAAATTTTATATTCTTTTAAATTATTAAGAGGTTTATTTTCACATACCAAAATCCTATCAGATAAAAATAACGCCTCATTTATATCATGAGTTATAAAAATCACACTTTTATTAAAAGTTTTTAAAACATCTAATAGCCACTTTTGAAGATTTTCCTTAGTTATTGCATCTAAAGCACTAAAAGGCTCATCAAGAAGAAGTATCTCAGCCTCTGTAAGCAAAGTTCTTATAAAAGATACTCTCTGTTTCATTCCTCCTGAAAGTTCATAAGGATATTTATCTTTATATTCCAAAAGTCCAAAACGTTTTAAATAACTACAAGCTTTTTCTTTTCCTTCTTTTAAATCTTTTTTTTCCAATTCAATAGGTAAAATTATATTTTCTAAAACTGTTCTCCAAGGAAGTAATAGATCTTTTTGAGGCATATAGGCAGTTTTTTTACCGATAATCTCACCAGATTTTTTTTCATATATTCCACTTATCAGTTTTATTATAGTTGATTTTCCGCAACCACTACTTCCGACAATAGAAACAAACTGATTTTTTTCTACATCAAAAGAAAGATCTGATATTAAATCTTTATTTTTTTCATAAGAGAAATATATATTTTTTACCTCTAAAACCTTTTCCATTTTTTCTCCTAAAATTTTTCCAAAAAATAAAAAAATTATTTTCTCTGATATAAATTTATCACAAGAAAATAATCAAAAAAACAAAACTTTCGACTACTTCCCTCCGATAGAATTATCTATATCAGGTTCATAAGGGTTTAAATTCTCAGCAAACTTGCTCCCCTAGTAGTTAAGAATATATTATCACAATATAAAAATATTTGCAATAATATTATATAAAGACAAAAAGAATAATATTTTTATTTTTTGTATACAAAATTTTTAAAAACTCATATTCTTTTTACTAAATATATGATAGAATTTAATTAATATATAAGTTTTTAGGGGGAGGAATTTTTTTATGAATAATCATCAGAATATTGTTCTATTTTGGATTGGTACTTTGAGTTTTATCAGTGGATATGCTAATGTGTATGGTATAATTTTAATTGGGCTGACACTTACACATTTTTCTGGAGATGTTTCAAAGGCTGCTATACATTTTGTAGAACATACCCCTTTTGATGATCATATTTTAAAAATTGTTATCGGTTTATCTCTTTTCTTATTAGGAAATATTTTTTCTGGATTTTTTATTGGAGAAAGAGCTTTCAATCTGAAAAGAAGATACGGTTACGTTTTTATTGGAATGGGGTTTGCAATATTTTTCACTTATATGTTTTTTGGAGATAGCAAAAATTTTGCTTATATTCTTTGCTTTACAACGGGAATTCAAAATGGACTTTTTATGACTTATAAAGGTATTCTTATAAGAACTTCTCATCTAACTGGTAGTATCAGCGACTTGGGGGTTTATATCGGTTATAAGTTACGTGGTCTTAAAGTGGATAATATAAAAATTTTCTATTATATTACCACAATACTTGCATTCTTTGTAGGAGGAGTTTTTTCCTCTTATCTTTATGGAAAATTTGGAGAAGACGCTATTATTTTAGTTCCTATACTTTATTTTTTAGTTGGAGCTGAATATTTCCAAATAAAAAGAGATTTTGAAAATAATAAATAATTAAGGAGTTAAAAATGATAAAAAAAGAGATAATTACAAAATATGTTGATTTAGCTTTAAATATTGGAATCAATCTTCAAAAAGAACAAATTTTAGTTATAATGTCACCTGTTGAAACTGCACCTTTTACAAGACTTCTTGTGAAAAAAGCATATGAACTTGGGGCATCTGAAGTGGTAGTTCATTGGAGTGATGATTTCTGTAAAAAAATGACTTTCACTTATGGAAAAAAAGAAATTTTTGAAGAGATACCAGCTTGGCAAGTTGATTCTTTAATGTATTATGCAAATAAAGGAGCTGCTTTTTTAAGTATCGCTGCTAATGACCCAGAACTTTTAGCTGGAATAGACAGTGAAAAAATTGGAGCTTATCAAAAAACTCGTGGACAAGCTCTAAAACCTTACTACGATAAAATTATGGTAAATGAATTACAATGGAATATTATTTCTGTCCCAACTTTAGCTTGGGCTAAAAAAGTTTTCCCTAACGTAAATGATGATGAGGCTGTTGATATGTTATGGAATGCTATTTTAAAATCAACTAAAGCTGACACTGAAAATCCTATTGAAACTTGGAAAAATCATTTAAGCATTTTAAAAGAAAAAATGGATTACTTAAATAATAAACAATTTGAAAAAGTTGTTATAACTAATTCTCTTGGAACTAACCTAACAGTTAAACTTCCAAAAAATCATATTTGGGCTTCTGGAAAAGATGTTACTCAATCTGGAATAGAGTTTGTTGCAAATATTCCAACAGAAGAAGTATTCTCTATGCCACATAAATATGGTGTTGATGGAATAGTTTATGCCTCAAAACCACTTAACTATGGTGGAACTTTAATAGAAGATTTTTCTATAACTTTTAAAGATGGAAAAATTATAGATTTTTCTGCTAAATCTGGATATGAAGCTTTAGAAAATCTTGTAAGCATTGATGAAGGAGCAAAATATTTAGGAGAAATAGCTCTAGTTCCATTTGATTCTCCTATCTCAAATCTTGGAATTTTATTCTATAATACATTATTTGACGAAAATGCTTCTTGCCACTTAGCTATTGGACAAGCTTATTCAAGCTGTATTCAAAATGGAGATAAATTATCATCTGAAGAAATGGAAAAAGTTGGAATGAATGATTCTTTAACTCACGTTGATTTTATGTTTGGAACTTCTGATCTATCTATTGTAGGATACGAAGAAAATGGAAACTGCGAAAATATTTTTATAAATGGAAACTGGGCATAGAAATTCTTGAAATTTTTTGGGGTTTATCTTATAATATAGTGTAATATAAATTTTAATTTTTTTAGGAGGCTTAAGTGCAACAAAAATTTAAAAGAAACTTTTCTATCATAGCTCATATAGACCACGGAAAATCTACTATAGCTGATAGACTTTTAGAAGCTACTCATACAGTTGCTGAGAGAGATATGAAATCTCAACTTCTTGATTCAATGGATCTTGAGAGAGAAAAAGGGATCACTATCAAAGCTCAAGCTGTAACTCTTTATTATGACGCAAAAGACGGAAATAAATATGAATTAAATCTTATTGATACTCCGGGACACGTTGACTTTATATATGAAGTTTCTCGTTCTCTTTCTGCTTGTGAAGGAGCATTACTTGTAGTTGACGCTGCTCAAGGTGTAGAAGCTCAAACTCTTGCTAACGTTTACCTTGCTTTAGAAAATGACTTGGAAATAGTTCCTGTTGTAAATAAAATAGATTTACCAGCAGCTGAACCAGAAAGAGTTAAAAAAGAGATAGAAGATGTAATCGGACTTCCAGCTGATGACGCTGTTCTTACATCTGCAAAAATAAACCTTGGTATTGAAGAACTACTTGAAGAGATTGTTAAAAGAATCCCTTGTCCTGACTATGACGAAGAAGCTCCTCTTAGAGCTTTAATCTTCGATTCAAAATTTGACGATTATAGAGGAGTTATCACTTATATAAAAGTAGAAGATGGAAGTATCAAAAAAGGTGACAAAATAAGAATTTGGTCAACTGACAAAGAAGCTGAAATCTTAGAATGTGGAATCTTCTCACCAAATATGAAACCTACAAATGAATTAACATCAGGTTCTGTTGGATATATTATAACAGGTTTAAAAACAATAAAAGATTCAAGAGTTGGGGATACTATCACTCATGTAGATAGACCTTGTGATGAACCTCTTCATGGATTTAGACCAGCTCAATCAATGGTTTTTGCTGGAATCTATCCAATTTCAACTGACGACTACGGAGATTTAAGAGAGTCTTTAGAAAAATTACAACTAAACGACGCATCTTTAAACTTTGTTCCTGAAACATCTCTTGCTTTAGGATTTGGATTTAGATGTGGATTCTTAGGACTTTTACATATGGAAATTATAGTTGAAAGACTTAGAAGAGAGTATGATATAGATCTTATTTCTACATCTCCATCTGTTGAGTATAGAATAACTATGGAGGGAAAACCTACTTATGTAATTGACAACCCTTGTGATTTCCCTGATGGTGGAAAATCTAAATTTATAATTCAAGAACCATATATCAAAGGAAATATCATAGTTCCAAAAGATTATGTTGGATCTGTTATGGAACTTTGCCAAGAAAAACGTGGAGTTTATATTGGAATGAGTTATATTGATGATACAAGAACAATGATAACTTACGAACTTCCTCTAGCTGAAATCGTTCTTGATTTCTATGATAAATTAAAATCAAAAACAAGAGGTTACGCTTCATTTGAATATGAACTAATTGATTACAGAGAGGGAGATCTTGTAAAAGTTGATATTCTAGTTTCAGGAGAAGTTGTTGACGCATTCTCATTTATCGCTCATAAAGACAATGCTGTTTCAAAAGGAAGAGCTATCTGTGAAAAATTAAAAGAAGCTATCCCTAGACAACAATTTGAAATTCCTATTCAAGCAGCACTTGGAGCAAAAATAATAGCTCGTGAAACTATCAAAGCATATAGAAAGAACGTTCTTGCTAAATGTTATGGTGGAGATATCACAAGAAAGAAAAAACTTCTTGAAAAACAAAAAGCTGGTAAGAAGAGAATGAAACAAATAGGAAACGTTGAAATTCCTCAAGAGGCTTTTGTTTCTATCTTAAAATTAAATGATAACTAGGAGTAATTATGTTTTTTGTCATGGGATTTGGAAGTAAAGATGAACTTTTAAAAGAAGTTAGCTTTAGATGTACAAACTGTATAAATGAAAAGTTTGAACTTTATCAAATGTCTAATGTATTTAGTTTTTTCTTTATCCCAATTTTTAGATTTAACAAAAAATTTTTAATAGTTTGTAAAAACTGTAAAAGTATATATAGATTAAAAAATGAATCATTGGAAAAAGTTTTAGAAACATCAAACGTCACTTATGATGATGTAGAAGAAATTATTAGAAACAACAATGTTTGCAAAAACTGTGGTCACAGAGTAGATGAAACTGATAAGTTTTGTCCAAACTGTGGAAATAAACTTTAGATAATAAGGGTGTGATTTATTTGTTAACAGCTACATTTTTTAAAGGTGCCATCACTGGCTTAATATTATCTTTTCCATTTGGACCTGTTGGGTTTTATTGTATGGAAAAAACTTTAACTGAGGGGAGAAAAGAGGGATATGTCACTGCACTAGGAATGATTACCTCTGATGTAATCTATGGAATGGTTGCCTTTCTCTTTGTTAATTTTGTGGACGATTTTATTTTTAGATATGAGACACTTTGCAAAATAGCTGTTGGTATACTTTTAATACTGCTTGGAGTAAAAAAATTAAAATCTCCTGTACTTTTAGATAAAACTATAGAAAAGGGATACAATATTATTCAAAATTATTTTGTTGGACTTGGACTTGCTAGTATAAATATAACAGGTATCCTTACAATTTTAGGTATTTATACTTTGCTTGGACTTGTGAGAGATCAAGATAATTATCTGTATCTTGCTCTTGGAATAGCCACTGGTGGAGTAACTTCTTGGTTCTTCACTGTAAATATTATCTGTTTCTTTAGAAGATTTATAACAGATGATCTTTTAGTAAAACTTTCAAGAATTGCTAGTTTTATCATTATGACTTTTGGTATTATTACTTTAGGTTACATACTTTTTAAATAAAAATTTATTGAGACTGTTGAAATTTTTTAGAACTGATTTTATTTCAATTCTAGAATATCTCAGCAGTCTATTTTTTTAGATATATTTGCTTTAAAAATAAAATTGAAATAATTTTTAAGGAGAAATTTATGGAAAAATTAATTTATAAAATTGAAATAAATGAGATTGCAAAATTTTTAGAGAGACCAAATCGGTTTATTTGTAATGCAAAATTAAAAAACGGAGATATTGTTACAGCTCATGTTCATGATAGCGGAAGAATAAAAGAATTATTATATCCAGAAAATACTGTTTTCCTAAGACGTGCCAAAGATATGAGCAAAAGAAAAACTGAATGGGATCTGATTGGAGCTTTAGCAGAAGACGGAGAAGAAATTCTTCTTAACTCATCTTTTCACAGATATATTTCAGAAAATATTTTAAGAGATTTTGAAATATCTCCTTTTGGAGAAGTTGATTTAGTAAAAGCAGAAGTTAAAAATGGACATAGCCGTTTAGACTATATGCTTGGAAAAGATAATAAAAAAATTTGGGTTGAAGTAAAAGGTGTTTCTCTTTCTGTAAACAAAAGAGCTATTTTTCCAGATGCTCCCTCTGAAAGAGCTACTAAACATCTAAATACTTTAATGGAAATCAAAAAAAATGGAGAAAGAGCTTGCGTTCTTCTTTTAGTCTTTAGAGATTCTGATAGTTTTATTCCAAACTATGAAACAGATAAATTATTTTTTGAAACTTTTTATAAAGCTTTAGAGAATGGTGTTGAAGTATATCCTATCCAACTAAAATTAAAAAATGGTGAGATTTTTTATACTGATAAAAAAATATCAATAGAGCCTAGAGAAAAATAATATTTTTTTATTAATTAGATACTAAAATTCATGGATTTTTATAAAAAAATAAATTTTTTTCAAAAAAAAGCTTGACATTTTTTTTGAAATATTTTATACTCTAGCCATAAAAAAAGCAAACAAAATTTTAAAGGGAGGAGAATTGTATGTTTAGACTACTTAGCATAATATTTGTCATACGTATAATATTACTGATATCAATAGCTATCAGGGATTTTGTCGTACACAAAATAAATGTTAAGAGTGAGTTTACAATATACAAATCTTTTTATGATAAAGAATGGTTGGCTTTAGCTTAACCACAATTTTGATAAAAATAAATTGATATTATAAAAACAGTCTTAACAAAGGCTGTTTTTTTTATACCAAATTATTAAAAATAAATTATTTTTTTATATTGCGAGGAGGAAATGTTATGGAAATCAGAGTAGAGAGAGCTAAAACTTTAAAGGAGAAACCAGATCAAAATAATCTTGGATTTGGAAAATATTATACAGATCATATGTTTTTAATGGATTATTCTAAAGAAAAAGGTTGGCACGATGCAAGAATAGTTCCTTATGGACCACTTTCTTTAAGTCCAGCATCTTTTGTTTTACACTATGCTCAAGAAGTTTTTGAAGGATTAAAAGCTTACAAAACAAAAGATGGAAAAATTCTTTTATTCCGTCCTGAGATGAATGCTAAGAGAATGCAAAATTCTTGTGCTAGACTTTGTATGGCAAAATTTCCTGAAGATATGTTTGTAGAAGCTATTGAAAAATTAGTTGAATATGAAAAAGATTGGATTCCTGAAGCAGAGGGAACTTCATTATATATCCGTCCATTTATGTTCTCAACTGAAGCTACAGTTGGAGTTCACCCAGCAGATAATTATCTATTTGCAATAATTTTATCTCCAGTTGGAAACTATTATCCTGAAGGAGTTAGTCCAGTAAAAATCTACGTTGAAGAAGAACTAGTTCGTGCTTCAAAAGGTGGAACAGGATTTACAAAATGTGGTGGAAACTACGCTGCAAGTATCCTTGCTCAATACAATGCTCAACAAAAAGGATATACTCAAGTTTTATGGCTTGATGGAGTAGAACGTAAATATGTTGAAGAAGTTGGAACTATGAATGTTATGTTTATGGTTGATGGAGAAATCTATACATCACCTATTGATGGAACAGTTTTACCGGGAGTTACAAGAGATTCTTGTTTAGCTCTTTTAAGAGAATGGGGATATAAAGTTCATGAGGAACATTTCTCAATTGATTTCTTAATGGAAGCTGGAAGAAATGGAAAACTTCAAGAAGCTTTTGGTACTGGAACTGCAGCTGTTATCTCTCCAGTAGGAGAATTATTCTATAAAGGTGAAACAGTTGTTATAAATGACTTTAAAACTGGAAGTCTAACTCAAAAATTATATGATACTCTAACTGGTATCCAATGGGGTAAATTAGAAGACACTCACAATTGGACTAAAGAAGTTAAATAATTTTGAAAGAGAGTAGATATGGATAGTAAAAAATATCTGGATAATATTCTTGAACTTTATAAAAACTCTTTTGATATAACGAGAAATTATGATTTTGATGGAAATAATTTTTCAGCCTATGGATATTTTAACTCAAAGGCTGAAAAATATGTCCTAGTAAAAGAAGTCAATCTTTGGGAAGTAAATAGTTTTGAACATATTTTCTTTATAGAGTTAGATAATCTCACTGAAGATACATTTAAAACTTACAAAAAACTTCTAAAAGAAAAATTAGAAAGTCACTTCATAAGAAATGGAAATAAATACCCTGAGAAAAATCATATGACATCATTTTTAAGTTTAGTTTTTATAAGTTCTTCACCAATAAATGAAAACTTAATTAAAAAAATAGAAAAATTTAGTTTTGAAAAAACTTATCTTTTTTCTATAAGGGGTTTTTTAACTACAAAAGTTATCGTAGTAGATTTAAAAAACAAAAAAGTTTACTATAACAAACCTGCTAAAGATTTAAAAGAGGTTTATGAAAAAAGTTTCTAAAGTATAACAATTTTTAATAAATGGGAGGAAAATTTATGAGTAGTTTAATGATTTTAGTATTATCAATTTTTGCATTTTTAGTTGCTTATGTTACCTACGGTTCTTGGCTTGCAAAACAATGGGGAGTAGATCCAAAAGAAGTTACACCAGCTCACACTATGGAAGATGGTATTGATTACGTTCCTGCAAAAGCTCCTATCCTTTTAGGACATCATTTTGCTTCAATTGCTGGAGCTGGACCAATAACAGGTCCTATCCAAGCTGCTGTATTTGGTTGGTTACCAGTTCTTTTATGGATTGTTATAGGAGGAATCTTCTTTGGAGGAGTTCAAGATTTTTCATCAATCGTTGTTTCAATCAAACATGGTGGAAAAACTTTAGGGGAAGTTATTGAAGAATATATCGGTCATAAATGTAAAGTTTTATTTACTACATTTGCTTGGCTAGTAATCTTATTAGTTATCGCAGCTTTCGCTGATATCGTTGCAAGCACATTCCAAGGATATACAGTAGCAGCTGACGGAACAAAAACTTATATTCAAGCTAATGGTTCTGTTGCAACTGCATCTATCTTATTTATTCCTTTAGCTGTTGCATTTGGATTTTTAGTTTACAGAAAAAATGCTCCTTTAGTAATTTCTTCAATAGCGGGAGTTGCTCTTTTAGTTCTTTGTATCTATGTAGGACTTAAATTTCCTATCTACTTAAGTAAAAATTTCTGGCTTGGATTTGTATTCGTATATATCATTGTAGCTTCTGTTACACCAGTATGGATTTTATTACAACCTAGAGATTATCTAAATAGTTTCTTATTATATTTTATGATTTTAGCAGCTTTCATTGGAGTTGTTTTCACAAATCCAACTATCAATCTTCCAAGTTTCACTGGAATGAAAAATAGTTTTAATGGACAATTTGTTTTCCCTTATCTATTTATCACAGTGGCTTGTGGAGCAATTTCTGGATTCCATTCATTAATCGGTTCAGGAACAACTTCAAAACAATTAGACAGTGCAAAAGACGCAAAATTAATCGGTTATGGTTCTATGTTAATTGAATGTGTATTAGCTGTTATTGCTCTTATCACAGTGGGAGTTTTATTTAAAGATGGTAAAATGCCAGCTGGTTCTCCTGCAGTAGTTTTCGCTACTGGTGTTTCAGGATTCTTTGGAGCAATGGGATTTAGCGACATCGCTGTAAGAACTACATTTACAGTTATCTCTTTAGCTTTCTCAGCTTTTGCTTTAACTTCACTTGATACAGCTACAAGACTTGGTAGATTTTTATTCCAAGAATTATTTACTTCAAAAAATCCTGAAGAAAATAAAGGAATAACAAAATCTTTTAGTAATATGTATGTGGCTACTGTTATAACTGTTGCTTTAGGTGGAATCCTTTGCCTAGGTGGTTATAAAAATATTTGGCCAATCTTTGGAGCTTGTAACCAATTAGTTGCTGTTCCTTGCTTCTTAGGTGTATCTGTATGGCTTGCAAAAACTGGTAAAAATAATAAAATGTTATTTATTCCAATGGTATTTATGATTTGTGCTACTATGAGTTCTCTATTAATCTCTTTCAAAACTAATGTTTTATTATTAGTTAGCGGACAAGGAAAATTAGCTGTTCACGGTTTACAATCTGTTGTAATTTTCTTTATCTTTGGACTTGCTTTAATGTTAGTTGTAGAGGGAACAAAAGTTTTAATGGCTTTAAAAAAGAAAACTCCTGTAGCAACTAAAGCTTAGCCTTCACGCAATAATTAAAATATATACAAACAAAAAAGGGGGAGAGAAAAAATTTTCTCTCCTTCTTTTTATTTCTTAGTTTTTTTAGTTGTAGATTTTGTTTCCTCTTTTTCTTTTTTTTCTACTATATTTCCATCTTTATCTAAAGTTTTTATATTTTTACATTCTGGGTAACCTGTACAAGCTAGGTATCTTCCCCATCTTCCTTTACCGATTCTAAATGGACGTCCACATTTTTCACATACTCCAGCTTTATCAAGAATAGCTTTTTCTTCACTTTTTATAGCTTGAAGTCTTAAATTTAATTTTACAACTCCATTTTCTTCTGAGATTTCATTTAAAGCCAATGCTTTTTTAATTTCACTAGGAAGAGGTGTTCTAATATTATCAGAAGAATAATTTTCACTTTCTAAATAACTTCCAAATCTTCCAAATTTAAGTAACATTGGAGAACCGTTATCTGCTAATACATCAGTTGGTTTCCCTTTTTTCTCAGCAATTTTTTGTTCAACTATGTCTTTAACATGTATCTTTCCAGCTTTTATCTCCTCCATTGGAATCTCTATTCCACGAAGAGAAATATTTTGTTTACAACCATCATTTGAACAAGCTAAGTATCTTCCAAATCTTCCGTTTTTCATTATCATATATCCTCCACCACAAGGGCAAGGCATATCTGATTCTATAACTTTATTTTCATCGGCATCGACTATTTTTTTATATTTTTCTATATATTTTGAAAGCTCAGTGTAGAAATTTTTTAAAATCTCCTGCCATTTTTCTTTTCCCTCTGCTATATCATCAAGCTTATTTTCCATGTCAGCAGTAAATTTTACATTCATAAAGTTTTTGAAATTTTCATCTAATACTCTTTCTACTTCATATCCAAGCTCTGTTGGTACAAAACTTTTTCCTTTTAGAGTTACATACTCTCTATCTTTTAAAGTATTGATAATAGCTGCGTATGTTGATGGTCTTCCTATTCCATCAGATTCTAGTTTTTTAATAAGTGATGATTCTGTAAGTCTTGCAGGTGGTTTTGTAAAATCTTCTTTGATATTTAATTTTACAAGTTTCAATTTATCATCTTTTTGGATATTTGGGAAATCTCCTAAAGGAATATCCTCTTCATCTTTAAATAGTTTATAATATCCATCAAATAAAATTTTATTTAAAACCCCTCTAAATTGTATTCCATCTTTTGAGCAAAGAAGTTCAAATTGCTCATATTTCATTGGTGCAAGTTGAGAGATTAAAAATCTTTCCCAAATAAGAGTATAAAGTTTTAATTGGTCTTTATCCAAAAATTTTGAAAGATATTCTGGTGTAAAATTAACATCAGTAGGTCTTATTCCCTCATGGGCATCTTGAATATTTTCCTGTTTCTTAGTAGATTTTTTTACTCCTCCACCAACATAATCTTTACCATAATTTTCTAAAATATAATCTTTTGCCATTTGAACAGCTTCTTCAGAAATTCTTACAGAGTCTGTTCTCATATAAGTGATAAGCCCTTTATGAGTTCCATTTATATTTACACCTTCATAAAGTCCTTGAGCTATCTTCATAGTTTTTGTAGCTGAAAAACCTAAATATGAAGATGAAAGTTGTTGTAATGTACTTGTTTTTAATGGTAGTGGAGGATTTTTAGTTTTCTTAGTTACCTTTGCTCCATCAACTAAAAATTCCTCTCCCTTAAGAGTTTTTATTTTTTCAACTACTTTTTCATCTTTTAGTTTATCTATTTTTTTATCTTCAACTTTATAAAGAGCTAAATTTATTTTATCTTTAAACTCCCCTGTAATATCCCAAAATTTTTCTGGAACAAAAGCTTTGATACTGTCTTCTAATTCACAGATAAGTTTTAAAGCAACAGATTGAACACGTCCTGCACTAGTATTTGAAGAAATAGCTTTCCATAAAAGTGGACTTACCTCATATCCAACAAGTCTATCAAGAATTCTTCTAGCTTGTTGAGCATTAACTTTATTCATATCTATTTTTCTTGGGTGTTTTATAGCATCTTTTATAGCTGAAGCTGTAATTTCATTAAATTCTATTCTATTATTTTCATTTTCATCTAATTTTAATGTATGGGCAATATGCCAAGCAATAGCCTCTCCCTCTCTATCAGGGTCGGAAGCTAGATATACTTTTTCTGATTTTTTTGCAAGGGCTTTTAAATTTTTTGTTACTTCTCCCTTACCTCTAATAGTAGAATAATTTGGAGTAAAATTATTTTCAATATCTACTCCTAAGGTACTTTTCGGCAAATCTCTTATATGTCCAAAAGATGCTGTTACTAAAAAATCATTTCCTAGTATTTTTTCTATTGTTTTTGCCTTAGCTGGTGATTCTACTATAACTAGATTTTTTTTATCATTCTTCTTCATAATTCCATACCTTTCACTAAATAAAATTATCTTGCTTTTCTTATATATTTTCCTCCACTAACACTTGAAATATACCCATTTATCTCCATATTCATAAGTATAGCTAAAAGTGTTTTAGGTTTTATTCCTGTGATAATTACAAGTTCATCTAGATTTTTTTCTCTCACTAAAGAGTTATATATCTTAGCCTCATCATCTGACAAGCCCAAAACAGTTTCCTCTTTATCTATTTTTTTCCAGCCAAACTCATCTAAAATATCCTCTCCACAAGTTACAAGTTTAGCTTTTGAATCTTTTATAAGATTATTTGTTCCTATTGATACTGGAGAGTTTATATCTCCCGGAATGGCAAATACATCTCTTCCTTCATCAAGTGCTAGAGAAGCTGTTATTAAACTTCCACCTCTTTCCTTACTTTCAACTACCAAAATTCCTCTCGAAAGTCCCACTATAATTCTATTTCTCATAGGAAAATTATAAGCAAGTGGCTCAGTACCAAGAGGATATTCGGATATAATAAGTCCCTTTTCTCCTATCTCTTCCCAGTATTTTCTATTTTCTCTAGGATAGATAATATCAAGCCCAGAACCGACAACTGCTATTGTTTTTCCATTTTTTTCCAATGTAGTCTTATGACAAATTGTATCTATTCCTGAAGCTAATCCACTTACAGTAACTACTTTTGAATTTACAAGTTCTGATGTTATTTTTTCACAAGCTCTTTTCCCATAAGATGAAGCTTGTCTTGTTCCCACAACTCCTATTGTATTTTCTTTTGCAAGATTTATATCTCCTCTATAATATAAAAATACTGGTGGGTGTGAAATATTTTTTAATCCCACAGGATAATCTTTATCTTTTAATGATATAACTTTTACTTTATTTTTTTCTAAAAATTTTATCTCTTTTTCTATATCTATATTTTTAGACTTCTGTAACAATGAAATTGTTATTTCATCAAGTTTAAAATATATTTTTAGTTGCTCTTCAGAAAGTTTGAATATATCTTGATATCTTTCAAAAGAACTCATTAACCTAAAAATAATATTATCTTTTATACTAACAACTCTTAAACGATACCAATCCATATTCTCTCCTTATTATTTTCCGTGAGCTCTTACCAAAAGGTCATTTATCACTTTTGATTTAGGATACAACAATTTTCCCTCATTTAAAATAAACTTAGCATTTGAAAAATCTTTTCTTATTATATAGATATTTCCTAAAGCTGCATAAGCCTCTTCACTATTTTTCATACTTTTATATTTTAGAAAATCAGCTAAAGCCTCTCTTGTTTTATCTTTGTTTCTATAACAAATCCCTCTACCAAAATACGGTTCTGCAAGATTTGGATTCATATCTATAACTTCACTATAATAAGCTATCGCCATATTATAATCACCCAGGAATCTATTAGTTGTGGCTGCTCCAAAAAGATTTTCTATACTATCTATATTTTTACTAAAAACATCTCTAGCTTTTTCATATTGATTGTGTGTGAAATAATAGTTTCCAAGATTATAAACCTCTCTTGAATCACCACTTATTTTTTCTAAATGTTCTCTAAAAGTTTTATTATAATATTTTAACATAGCTGCTGCTTTTTCTCTTATAGTTTCTCTTTTTACTAACTCTTCGATAGTGGCTATCTCAGCAGGTCTTGGATCATCTGGTTTTTGTTGAATAATTTTGACAGAAAAACTTTTTTTAGCTTTTGTTTTTTTATCACGATATTCAAAAGTTATCTTTGTTGGTCTTTCTTCATCTTTTTCTAAAAATCC